>ERZ889078.1348-NODE-1348-length-19643-cov-10.283796_pt1 | contig 19643 bp, 16 predicted proteins | sample MGYA00521266_ERZ889078 | MGnify/ENA primary metagenome ERZ889078 (study PRJEB32303, sample SAMEA104408618) | aquatic metagenome | biome: Brackish water; feature: Pelagic; material: water | place: Baltic Sea | collected 2014-06-16T06:34:00 | depth 76,534 m ...
TGCGTAGACATGAACACCAGCGCGTAGATCTTCACCCCCGATTGCTCCTGGGCCCGACCGATGACGCCAAGGATGATCCGGTTCACCTCCTTGCTCGGTCGCAACAGCTTCGTACGGTCGATGGTTTGAGTGGTGATCTCGTAGACACATCCTGGTCTTACGTGGCGAATAGGACGCATGGCGACTCTCCTCAGGAGGGCCATGGTGAAATTGTCGCCCCCCTATACGACGTCGGCCAGCGGTAAAATCGTCGGGTAGGTCGCCAATTCTGGTCGCATCGCGCGAAAACAAGCACCTTCTCGAATCGCGTGGCACGTACGGTCAGCCCCGTACAGTCAGCCCAGATCCGGCAAGCGGTGGCGCGCACCACGCTCAAAGACAATGGACGTCTCCAAGTGGTCGACCTCTGGCCTTGACGTGAACCCGTCGAGCGCTAAATCGCGGAGATGATGGCTGTCGCGAACCACCACATGCACCAGAAAATCATGCGCGCCGGTGACATGAAACCACCCCATCACCTCCGGCAGGCTGTCGGCGTGAGCGACGAAGGAGTCCACCTGCGCCCGGCTATGCTGCGTCAGCCGCACCGCGATCAGCGCCTGCAGGCGGATACCGAACGCGTCCGGTGCGACCTCAGCGTGACACCCCAGCAGCACGTTCAGGGACCGAAGACGCCGCACCCGCGCCAAGCAACTCGACGGCGCCAAGTTCACCAGCGCGGAGAGCTCCTTGTTGGAGAGGCGGCCATCATCCTGCAGGGCGCCCAGCAGCGTGCGGTCGATGGTGTCGAGCTCGGCCGATGGCTGGGATGGCTGGGATGGCTGGGCGGTCAAGTGGGGCGGGACGTCGACCATGCAAACCTCGGATTCGGTGGCACCCCCGATTTCGGCGGCGCGGATTCGGTTGTCGCTGCTTGAGTGGGGGCGGTACAGAATTCAATTCGATAGACTTGGTGCTGCGCGAAACTATCCTACCTAAGGAGGCTGGTTCGACGAATTTGTCGTGTCAATACACCGAGAGGGATCCATGGCAGAGGCATTTGACACACGCGCCGTCCACGCAGGCCGGCAGGACTTCGGCGAGCTGGGGGTGCATGCGCCACCGCTCGATTTGTCCACCACTTACCCGCTGCGTGATCTCGAGCGCGCCACGGCGAGTCTCGACGCCTTCGCGGCCGGCGCCGGTTCCGCGCCCGATCCGATCTACGCGCGCCTCTTTAACCCCACAGTCGCGCGGTTTGAGCGGGCGTTGGCGGAGCTTGAGGAGACGGAGACGAGCGTCGCGTTTGGCTCAGGGATGGCCGCGATTACGGCGGTTTTGCTGGACGCGAGGGCCCGCGCTGGGACCAGCGCGGCGCATCTCGTGGCCGTGCGACCGCTCTACGGCGGCACCGATCACCTGCTCAGCAGCGGGCTGTTGGGACTCGACGTCACGTGGACCCAGGCGGCAAACGTCGCCGAGGCCATGCGCCCCAACACGGTGCTGGTCCTGGTGGAGACCCCTGCAAACCCCACGGTAGCCCTCGTCGACATCGCCCAGGTGGTCGCCGCTGCGGGCTCGGTGCCGGTGATGGTGGATTCGACCTTTGCGACGCCCGTGTTGCAGCAGCCGGCGCGTCATGGCGCGACGTTGGTGGTGCACAGCGCGACGAAGTTCTTGGGCGGCCACGGCGATGTGATCGCGGGGGTCGTGGCGTGCGACGAGCAGACGGCGAAGCGGCTGCGTCAGGTGCGGGTGTTGACGGGCGCATTGTTGCATCCGATGGGCGCGTGGTTGCTGCACCGCGGGCTGCCCACCTTGGCGATGCGGGTCGAGCGCGCGCAGGCCAGCGCGATCCTGCTGGCTGAGCGCATCGCCGACCACGCCGCGGTCTCGCGTGTCTGGTATCCGGGCGCGACCGGCGGTGACCCGACCGGGCTGATCGGGCGTCAAATGGCGGGACCGGGCGCGGTGTTGGCGTTCGAGATGGCAGGTGGGCTGCGCGGGGCAGCGGAGGTGTTGCGGCGCTGCGAGCTGGTGACGCCTGCTGTGAGCCTAGGCTCGGTCGACTCGCTCATTCAGCACCCGGCGGGCCTGACCCATCGCATCGTCGGCGAAGCGGGACGCCTGGAAGGCGGGGTCACCGACGGGATGCTGCGGCTGTCGGTTGGGCTGGAGAGCGCGGAGGACCTGTGGCGCGACCTGACGCGCGCGTTGGATTGTGGCCATCGCGTCGGACGGGTCGAGATTCGAGCGGCCTAGTCGCTCCGACGGCCGGCCGCGAATCGCCTGGCGCCTACGCAGCATTTTAGGAGTTAAGTGTAGTCATCTGACCCTCCTCAACCCTCCTCACGGGACAGCCACCGTACACCCGCCCCGCGCCAAGCCGCTCGCCTTTCATCACCACGCTGTGTGGCGTCACGAGGCTGCCCGCTCCGATGTCACCGCCCATCATCAGCACGGCGCCCGCGGCCAGCGTCGCCCCGTCGCGCACGTAGACCGGCGCGGTCTTCAGCACCCGATCTTCGAACGTATGCGCCTGAAACAAGCCGTTGACGGTCGCGCCATCGCCGAGCACCAGCATGTCTGGATCCACCACCTGCGCGGCGCCGCTGCCGAGGTATACGCGCCGGCCGATGCGCACCCCCATCGCGCGCAGCCACAGATTGAGCAGCAACGAGCCCTCCAGCACCTGAACGATCGGGGTCGCCCAGGCCGCCCAGGCGACGTAGAGGAAGTCCCAGCGGCTGCACCAACACGACCACAGCGGATGCTGCCCGGCGCGACTGCGACCGAGCAGGCCCCGCTTGAGCGCGACGGTGAGCAGGCAAGGCACGAGCGCCGTGATCAGCAGCGCACCTGGGATGGCGATGAGGTGCCGTGTCGATGCAGACGGCACGCTGTTCGCCGCCAGCAGCAGCGCGACGCCGAGGGTCGCGACGCCCCATGGCACGAGGGGCAACGCAAAGCGCAGCGCCTCCCAGAAGAGCCGATTGATCCGGCGGATCAGCGTGGGTTCATGCGTCAGCGCCCGATCGGCGGTGACGTGCTCGCGGCGGGGCAGCTGGAGGGCCGGGTGGCCAAACCAGGCGGCGTCGGTTGGCGTCATGGTCGCGCGCTCAGCGTCGAGCGCCGCGGCGAGACCCGGGAGCTGCGCGTCAGCGACGGTGCAAATCCCAACCAGCGCGCCCCGCGGGAGCGTCGTTCCGGGGCGAATCACGGCGTGATTGCCAAGGAACGTGCCGGGGCCACAGGCCACAACGCCGAGGGTGGCCGTGCCGCTGCGCTGCGACGGACCACCGAGGTAGACGCCGTCGGCGAAGAAGCACCCCGCGCCAATGCGCACGAGGCTTGGGACCACGTCGATGATCGTGCTGACCTCGGAGTCGCGGCCGATCTGCATCCCCGCGAGCCGCAGCCACGACGGCCAGAACAGCGTGCCGCTCAGCCGTACACTGGCGCGCTGCAGCAGCCTGTCGCCAGCGCTGACGACCAACATGGTCGCGCCCCAGCGGGAGACGACGCCAGCTTGAATCCCAGCGACGCCGCGGGGCAGGAGGCGCACCATCAGCGCCAGCAGGACGACGCGGGCCACGTCGGCGGCCACGATCGCGGCGGCGATGGACAGGACGACCAGCGGTGACCACGTCGCGGCGCGCAGCCACGCCTCCACAGCTTCCGGCGTGACGCTGGGCGACTGCAGGCCCACCGCAACCAGCAACCACAGGGGCAGCCCGGCGACTAGATCGAGCGCGCCGTTCAGCACAAGAGACAGCGCGCCGTGGACTTCTGGCCGAAAACGCACGTCTGAGGCGTCCACGTCAGACACCGCCGGGCATCGGCCAGCCTGGGTCGCCGGCACGCCGCGCCACTGCTCGTTCGCGCCGATCGTTGCGTGCTCGGGCAGCACCGAGAGCGCGCGGAGCCAGCCGCCGCGCCCGATGGCCGTGTGGCCTTGTGCGCCCGCGCGCGTGCCGAGCGTCGCCCCCGCCGCGAGCTGAATCGGACCCACCACGACGGCGCCATCGCTGATATCAATCATCCGCAGGGCAGCGTCTCGACCGATAGTGACATCGTCGCCGAGGCTGAGCAGCGACCAGCCGCCAGCCCCCAGCGCGACGCCGCGCTCGATGAGGACACGGGCACCGACGCGCGCGCCGAGGCCTCGTAAGACCCAGCCCTTGAACACCGTACCTTCCACGAGGCCCCACGGGATGAGCTGCGCGACGCGCTGCACCCACCACAGCCGCAGGTGCCAGGCTCCCCACAGCGGATACACGCCGGGCTGAAGCCGCCCGAGCAACAGCCGTGTGGTCGTGCGTGTGAGGAGGACGCTGACGGGGAGCCACACCAGCCGCGCGAGCCACAACAACGGCGGCAACGCGAGCCAGAGCTGGGTCTGCGACCCGTTCGCGAGCGACCAGGGCCCAAGTCGGAACATCGCCGCCCACAGCAGGGTCGCGGTCGCCACGAGACCGATCCACAGGGAGAGGCTCTGCGCGACCGTGAACAGCAGCGAAACGCCCGGTTTTTCAGCCTGCACGCGGGTGCGAGGCGGTGTCGCCGGCGGAGTGACGCGTGCAGACAGCCGCGCGGCCAGCGCCTCGGCTGTACGATCCTCATAGATGTCGCGAACGCCGAGCGCGGCGGTCGTGGGGTCGCCGCGCAACAGCGAGATGGCCTGGGCTGCGCGCAAGGATTCACCGCCGGCGTCGAAAAAATCGTCGCTGAGGGACAGCTCACCGACGCGACTCAGCACCTGTTCAAAGGCATCCAGGATCTGACGGCCGGGCGAGTTGGGCGCCCCCCGATCTTGAGGGACGGGAGCGGTCGTCGGACCCTCGCCGCCGTCGCCGCCGAGGTCGTGAGTGAGGTCAGGCAGCGCGGTTCGGTCGAGCTTGCCGCTTGTTGCGCGGACGGGGAGCTGGGTCACGACAGCGAGCGCCACGGGCACCATGTAGCCGGGCAATGCGTTGGCCAGCGCCCTGCGCAGGGTCACGGTGTCGAGCGTCACGGTGTCGAGCGTCGCGCCCCGCGCGGCGGGCACCACAAAGCCGACCAACCGCTGCTGACCGCCTCGCCCCTGAACGGCACACGCCGCGTCTGCCACGCCAGGCTGGGCGCGCAGCTGCGCCTCGACGTCGCCCAACTCTATGCGGTAGCCGCGCACCTTCACCTGCGTGTCGATCCGGCCGAGGCAGGTGAGGTCGCCGCTGGGAAGCGCCCGAGCCAGGTCACCACTGCGATACAGGCGACCCAACGTCGGATGCGAAACAAAACTGGCGGCCGAGGCGTCGGGCCGACCCAGATAGCCGCGCGCGAGTCCCACCCCGGCAAAACACAGCTCGCCGACGTCGCCGTGGGGCACGGGTTGCAAGGTGCTGTCCAGCACGTGAGCGGTGTGACCCCGCACGGGCTGCCCGATGTGAATCGGTGCGCCAGCGAACATCCGACCACGGGTGACGGTGACGGTGCATTCGGTCGGGCCGTAGCCATTTTCGAGCCAACGCCCCGGCGCCCAAGCGTCTACGATATCGGCCGTGAGCGCCTCGCCGCCAACATAGAGCAGCCGCAGCTCTGGAAGGGCCGACTGCGGGTCGGTGCAGCCCGTGGCCCGGAGCAGCGTCGGCGGCGGACACAGCACGGTGATGCGCTGCGCGCGCAACCACGGCACGAGGTCGGGTCCGGCGCGCGCCGTCTCGTCGTCCAGCACCACCAACGTCGCACCAACCCGCCACGCTAGCCACATCTCCTCGACTGAGGAGTCGTAGGCGACCGAGCTGCTCTGGGCCACGCGGTCCTGCGGGCCCAGGCCGAAACGGGCGAGGTCAGCGTCGACGAGGTTGGCGATGGCGCCGTGCTCGATCATGACGCCTTTGGGGCGGCCAGTCGTGCCGGAGGTGTAGATGACGTAGGCCAGCTGGTTGGCCGAGACCAGTCGGTGCGGTTCAGGCGCGCGGGGCGGCTCCTCGCTGCCGATCAGGTCCGACACGAGCCACACCGGCATGTCGAGGCTGACGCCGCGGTCGGCCGCCGTTTGGATCGCGGCGCCGAGGCGGTGAAGGCCAGCCGCGTCGGTGAGCACCGCGACGGCGTTGGCGTCTGCTAGCACGTCGATGAGCCGACGGTCGGGGAAGCTCGGATCGAGGCAGGTGTACGCCGCGCCGGCGCGCTGCACGCCGAGGATCGCCGCAAAAAGCCCGGGATCCCGGCGCGGCAGCAGGATCGCCACCACGGCGTCGGGGCTGGCGACGGGGCGCAGATGTCTGGCGATCTGAGTGGTCGTGGCGTTGAGCTGGCGGTAGGTCCACTGCGCCGCCGAGCTGCGGTCACCGTCAGTCGCCTCTCCAACGCGCGGGGCGTGGGGCCAGGACGGGATCTCTAGCGCGACCCCGTCAGGGAAGCGCGCGGCCACCTCGACAAACACCGCAGGCAGGAGCTGGAAGGTTGGAGGCGTCAAGACAGTCGACTCAGCGAGCGCGGAGGAGTGCCCGCTGCGCTGATGGTGCCACCGACTCGCGTGCGGCTCCACCGCGCAGCGGCCAATAGGAGCGAGCGACCACGATAGGTGCCAGGCGATTCACGAGACAGGCTTGTAGGAAGACGGAAGGGTGCCACCCCGGCCGCGCGCGTGTAGGCTGGCGATCACCCCGGAGCCCAACATGACCACCCATCAGAGCGCCACCACGCAAGCGCCACGCCAGCCAGAGCCATCCGCGCCACCGGGCGTCGCTGCGGGCAAACCGGGCGCCACCAAGCTGCCCAACGGCCGCGAGCTGCCGCCCACCGGCTATGAGGCGCAGCGCACGGCGGTGTCGCCGGCGACCCAGAACGACCCAGCCACCGCACAGCAGACGAACCCGCTCGGCGGCACCGAGGACAGCATCACCACCTTGGGCGGGACGTTCACGCGAGAGCGGTTCGCCAAACACATGAGCGAGGCCAGCGGCGACAAGCGTCGTGGCGCCGAGATGCGGCTGAGTTTTCTGGCCTCGGAGGGGGTCGACTGCCAGAAGATCGCGCTTGTGCAGACAGTGGCCTGTCAGCGCCAGCTGAAGGATGAGACCGACAAGACCCCCTTCTATGGCGGCAGCGACAAGCGCTCGGAGCGGGCGACCGGCGGCGGCACCAATGTGGACCGCGAGGAGGGCTATGATAACCCAGCCTTTGGCGCGCCAAACGACGACCTGGAGGAGGCCGAGACGGCCGCGCTACGCGAGGCGTTGGACGTGGGCGACGACAGCGTAAAGGCCCAAAAGAGCGTCAAAAAAGGCCACGTCGGGGGCCGTAAGGGGCGTTTTGCGACCAAGTCCTGGTTAGAGGACAAGTCAAAGCTGAAGTGGAACGAGGGCGACACGATCGAGACGACGTTTGAGGTCGCCGCGGTCGGTCAGGAGGGCGCGCTCGCAGGCGTGTATCTCGGCACGGTGGCCTGGAGCTACACCGTGAGCGCCAACGACGTGATCTCGCTGACGGGCCTGACGTTGGTGAGCGCCGGCACGCCGACCCAGGAGTTCAGCGACGCGGCGGCCAAGTGGAACGCGCAGTCCTACACGCACGACCGCTACTTCTCGCCGGACGAAGCGGTGCAAGACGGCTACCTGTCGACCCACAAAACCCATCACGCCGGCGACGGCCACCTCAGCGTGGACGTCGACAATCAGGATGTGGCGCTCACCAGCCGCACAGCCGTGCCCGCGGCGCCCGACGTGGCGGCGCTCAAGCAGCTGCAGGATGACCTGACGGCGCTCGAAACCCGGAAAACCGCGGGGAACGCGTTGCCGACCGATGACGTGGACAAGGCGAACCTGACGTTTCAGATCGCCCGCTACGCGAAGTTGCTGCCGGCGCAGTAGTCGCCCTCCGATAGCCGCTGCCCTCGAACCGTGCTGCTCCCGATACGTGCCCCGATACGTACCGGGCGATTCACGAGACCGGCTCCCGGCTCAGTCACTTCGGCATCCAATGGGTCGCGGTCGCTGGCAGCGGCCACGCCAGCAGGGCCATCACCTGCGCCGACTGACCTTCGATCATCGCCCGCAGCTCCGCCGTCTCCGCCTCCCAGCGCTCCATAGTAGGCGCCAAGGTGTCGTGCACCATCAGGGGCCCAATCATGGCCCGATAGCGGTCGAGGTGGCTGTGCACACGCGCGGTCGATAGTGGCGCCTGTGGCGCTGACATCTTGGCCAGCGCGTCGGTATAGGCCGCCCAGCGCACACGAATGAGGCCGCGCATGAGCGGGTCGCACTGCATGCGCTTCATGAAAGAGTGACCCACAGCCACGGGGATGTCACAGATTCCCGGTCCATCGAGCCACCAGGACCGACCCATGTCCGTGTCGGGTCGCCGGAACGTCAGGTCTAGATCCCACGGGATGAGCTGCAGCTTGCCGCTGCTCGGGTCGTCGTAGATGTAGAAGTTGTGCGGGCTGCAATCCTGGGTGTTGGCGGCGTCGGCATCACAGTAGCTGCCGCGCGGTCCGTCCCAGTTGTCGATGAACATATCGACGGCAAGCCAGCGCGCCAGGGCGTCCAAGTCCAGCCACGGCGAGACCACCTGCACATACGTCGCGGCAAAGGCGGCGTCGCTGGTCTGGCTGAGCGCCTGCAGCGCGGTGGCAAAAGCGACAAATCGAGCGACATCTCCACCCTTCGAGGTCTTCAACTGGTTCTGCCAGTCCTCGACGCTGTCCGAGGCATACCACGCCTCCTTGGCGAGCAGGCCCGCGGCCTGGGTGAAGTTCGCGTTGAGGAATGGCCCGTCGACGCCTTCGACCAGCAAGAACAGGCCGGGGGGGTGATCGCCGAGCGTCAACCAACCGTGCACCGCGCGGGGCGCGACGACGCCCCCTTCCCGAAAGAGCCGGTACGCGAGGCGTTCGCGCAGGTAGGTGTCGTCATGGGCATTGGCGTTGAAGACGAAGCGACGCAAACCCATGAAGCGCTTGCCGCCGGCGATGCGGACCTTGACCGACAAGCGCGGACAGGTCTGGACGCCGGCGGCGTCGAAACACCCCGCCAAGCTGCTCGTGCTGCCTTTGTAGCGCACCTCGGCCGCCACCTCCGTACCGCCATAGACCAGGGTCGCCGGCACGTACTGCTCAGCGATCGCGTGAGCATCAAGCCAGGCAAGGTCGGCCGCCGCGACGCGCACGGTGAACGAGCTGGGCGCCGCGTCATCGTCAAAGAGGCACGCGCGAGCGAGGCCGGCGCTGTCGTTGCTGTCAGCGGCGCCGAGCGCCACGCAACGGGCCGCACCTGCGGAGAGCGCGGTGGTCGCTACCGCCGCGGTGTCGCCGCGTGGTGTGGTCGGCGCGTCGGAACACGCACCCAATGACACAGCCGCGAGCAGCCCGGCCGCAGACAGCCCGGCCGCGACCAACCTCGCCGCGGCACGGCGTGCAACACAAAGCCCAAGCCCGAGCCGACGCGGCCTAGCCCGGTTCATGGCCCTGTCCCCCGGCAACGGCGCTCGAAGGCAGCGTCGTGCCGGGCTCGATCGGCGAGCTGCGCGCGGCAAGACGTCTCGTAGCGCCACTGAGCGTCGTTGAGGTTGCACCCGACCATGCAGTCGGCCACGAGCTGCTCACGCACCGCGACGTGAAACCCTTGGCAGCCCGTTACGAGACAATCGACAGATCGGTCGCAGGCGCTGGCGCAGGACGGCGCCTCGCACCCCCAAACCAACGCCGGGATCAGCGTGTACACGATCTGTTTCACGGCGGCGCAATCCGCGGCCTGGACCACCGCGGCGTGGGTCCCTGTAGCGCCGCCAAGCGCAGCCAGACAATCAACGTGACGGCCGCCCGCCGCGCGCCAACCCCAGGTTTCGCATTGGGCCACGCTGCAGCTCACGACGCGGTCGCACGCGCGCTCGATCGGCGGCAAGCGCCAGACGCCGGCATCGCTGAATCCATAGCGCGAACCACCGTCGGCGGTCACCCAGCGGCCGGGATAACCGCCGTCGTAGGCCCCTGCCGATGTGCCGCCGCTCCGCCCCTGGCTCGAATCATCAGCTGCCGCCAAGCATCCGGCCAGCGTCACGGACACCGCACAGAGCACGGCGACGGACTTGCCCAGTCCGCTTCGGCGGTCCAAAGGGTCGCGCTGCAAGAGGCCGCTCATGCGCGGTCGTGGTCGCGAAGCGACCGCGCCGAACACCTGCTTCGCAGCGAACCCCAAGCCATTGGCGAGTCTCGGTTGCACACGCCCCCCCCCTCAGCAGCTGCGACCGGTGACGACGGCGTCAGGCGCGCTCGCGCCGACTGAACCAACAAAGACCGCGCCGCCGGCTGTGCAGGTAAACTTATGCGTTTCTTTGTACGCCGCGATGGGTGCCAGGCGATTCGCGAGCCCCCCTCACCGCGCCATCCGCACCACCTCGAACCCGTCACCGCGGCGCATCACCGTGTCGAACCAAGTCTGCCCCTCGTGCGTGTAGACGAGCTGCACACCCCGCACCATGCCATCGAGCAGCAGATCCCGCGCCCGATCCACCGCCACCACACCAACCTGCGCGCGCACCTCCGGGCCGGCCTTCAAGCGCACCTCAACGCCCCCGGGCAGCGCCATCAGGTCGTCAAACAGCGCGCGCACGCCGGCCACATCCACCGCGCCGCGATACACATCGGGCAACGGCTCCGGCGGCGCATCCGGGTGAGCCAGCTGCCGGGGTTCGGTCGGTTCGTCGTTCGCGCTGGCGCCGTCCAATTGACCGGGCACATGCGTCACATCCAAGGGCACACTCATGCGCCATCTCCCAAACTTGACGGGGTCGGTCGGTCCCGCAGCGGCAGCACGTCGATGGCCAACCCAGGCGCCGGGCAGGCATACCCGCACTGGCCGCAGCCGACACAGAGCTGCGCCTGAACCTCCGGTTTTCCGGCCTTAAAGACGATCGCGCCGGGCACCGGGCAGCGCTCACGACAGGTGGTGCAGACCAGGTGTCGATGCGCCAAGCAGCCGTCGGCGAAGACGTGCGCCGTGCCGATGCGGGGGCTGCCGCGGGGATCGAGGGCGCCGGTGGGGCAGGCGGCGATACAGGGCGGCACGTCGTAGTCGGGGCAGCCCGTGCAGGGCACACGGCTCGGCGTCAGCACTGGGGTGCCGGCGGCGCCACGCATGCGCGGGTCGGCGGCGTGGATCGCTTGCACCGGGCACGCGCGAGCGCAGTCGCTGCAGCCGGGTTTGCAGCGCTGAAGAAAGGTGAGCTCATCGACCGCGCCGGGCGGCCGAATCAGCGGGATCGGCGGCGACGCGACCTCGGGCGTAGGCGGCGGCGCGGCAGACAGCGCGGCAGTCAGCGCGGCTGGCGGCGCGCTGGCGGAGGCTGGTTTCACGGCCTGATCGGCCACCCGCGACAACGCTTGTTTGATGGCTGTGGCCGCCTCAGCGCGCCGCGCCGCGCTCGCCTCGGCGCGCGCCTGAGCGGCAGGATCGACGGGATGGGGCGCGTCTGGATCCGCGTCGGGCTGAGCGCCGCGACCAAAGGCGCGCAGGAATCCACCGCGCAGAAAGGCACGCCGGCCGTTGTCTTCGTCACTCATGGCTCACAGGTCCCGGGCTGGCTCGCAACGCGGGCAGCCTACGTCAGGGCGCGGCGACGGGAAACCGGGGCGCGAAGGCCGGCGGACCGCGCTGATCGACGACGGCAGACGACGTGTGGCACTGCGTGCAGCTCTGCCGGTCGAAGTGACTGGTCTGCAACCCGCGCGGTCCCGTCGGGCCGTGGCAGCTGCTGCACACCGATCGCATGTTGGTCGCGTGTGGCATCTGCGGCGGCGCTTCGGCGTTTGCGCGCGGCCCTTTGGTTGGCGACGCGAGGCCAACGAACGTGTTGTTGCCCTCGGGCGGCCAGTCCGAGGGCCCCCAGCGCGCGCTGATCTGTTCCACGTGGCACTGCACGCAGTTGACGAGGAACCGATGGCTCATCACCGACGCCACGCGGCGGTCATCGCCTTCGCCCAACACCGCGCCCTTGCTGTGGCAGGCCATACAGGCGAGCCCGCCGCGCTGCTGCGTTGGGTGCGGCACCACCGGCGGCGCGCCGTCGTAGGCGCGGCGCTCGACACGGTCGGCCACGGCGGCGCGCACTTCAGCCTGGCTCGGTCTCTCCTGCAGCTTGAGCCGCTTGCCCATGTCGGGCGTTAGGTCCGTGAGTTGGCTCTTCCACTTGGCGTTGGCGCCGCGCTGCTCGGCGCCGATCTCGTTGTAGCGCTTAGCGGTGGTGATGCCGTGGGCCTTCGCGACCAGCTCGCCGGGCACGTCCGCGGTCAGCGGCACGGCGCCACTGGTCCGCGCGCTGCCTGGGCCGGTCCGCACGCCGACCACAAACCCGGTGACGGCCACGCCGAGCAAGATGGCGAGCGCCAGCTCCACGCCGCGACTATGAGGCTGCGCGTCAGGGCTGTGAGGCGCAGCGCCGCCGCCGCGCTGGTCCGCGTCATCGATGTTGGGGTTCTGATTCATCCTGCATCCTCCCGCGCGGCGCCGCTGTCACGACGACGCCGCTTGGTCTCGGCTAGACCTTGCGCAGCCGCACAGCGCACTTCTTGTAGTCCGGCTCTTTCGAGATCGGGCAGAACAGGTGGAGGGTCACGTTGTTGATCAGCAGACGCTCATCGAAGAACGGCACGAACAGCGACCCGGGCACGGTCTTGCCACGGCCATCGATCCACACCGGCATCGTCACCGCGCCGCGCCGCGATTCGATCGCGACGAGATCACCATTGCTCACCCCGAGCTTGCGGGCGTCCGCGGGGTTGAGCTCGACATAGCTGTTCGGCATCGCGCGGCGCAGCTGGGGCACCCGCATCGTCATGGTGCCGGTGTGCCAGTGCTCCAACACACGCCCGGTGCACAGCCAGAACGGGTAGTCCTTGTCCGGCATCTCCGGTGGGTTCTCATGAGGTTGGAACCAGATCTGCGCTTTGCCGTCGTTGGTCTTCGAGTGATAAAACTCGATGCCTGCGCCCTTTTTGACGTAGCCGTCATCAAACTCGCTGAACCTGAACCGCGTCTCCCGCCACGAGCCGTCGGCCTGTTTCACGACAGGCCAGCGCAGGCCGTGGCTCTTGACGTACTCTTCGTAGGGCGCGAGATCTTTGTGTTTCATCGTCGTGAACGGGCGGTATTCCTCGTGCAAGAACTTGTCGACGTTGACGTCGTAGTAGTGTTTCCAGTCCCACACCGGCACCGATTTGCCCGCCGCGTCTTTGACGTCGAAGAGGAACTTGCCGTCCTTGTCCTTCATCCCGGCGAAGCCGCGGTCAAACAGCCGCCGCGCCATGGCGATGGTCTGCCACGTGTCGTCGCGCGCTTGTCCGGGGGGCTCCACCATCTTGAACCACTGCTGGGTGCGGCGCTCCGAGTTGCCGAACATGCCGTTTTTCTCGACCCACAGCGCCGCAGGCAGCACCAAGTCGGCGAGCTTGGTCGTGGCGGTCGGGTAGACCTCGGAGACGATGAGGAACTTGTCTTTCATCCCAGCTTTGTCGCTAAACAGGTGGTTCAGGTTCGGCAGGCTCTGCCCCGGATTGGTGACCTGCACGTAGATCGTGTGCACGTCGCCGCCCTTGGCTTTCTCCTTGGTGAACTGCTCCCACATCTTGACGGTGTGGTAGCCCGGCTTCGGGTTGATCCGCCCCGCGGGCAGGTTCCACAGCTTCTCGCATTGATCGCGGTGCGGCTTAAGAGCGACGATTCGACCACCCGGCAGCGCGTGGGCCAGGGTGCCCACCTCACGGGCGGTGCCACAGGCCGAGGGCTGCCCGGTGAGGCTCGTCGGCGCGTCGCCAGGCTTGCCAAAGTGGCCGCTGAGCAGGTGGATGCCGTGCACCAGCGTGTTGATGGCGGTGCCGCGGGTGTGTTGGTTCATGCCCATGCACCAGAGGCTGGTGATCTTGAGCTTCGGGTCGGCGAAGCGCTTGGCCAGCAGCCGAATCTGGGCAGCTGGCACCCCAGACAGCTCCTCCACCTTCTCCGGCGTGTAGAGTTCCAGCTCCTTCTTGTACGCCTCGAAGGTCATGGGTTTGCCGAACAGGCTCTTCTTCTCAAAGCTTGGATTTTCGCGGAAATTGCAGTGTTTCGCGACGAAGTCCTTGTCGTAGCTGCCGTCTTTCAGCAGCAGGTGCGCGACGCCGTTGGCGATGGCGAGATCCCCATGCGGCTTGAAGATCATCACGTGGTCGGCGTGATCGCTGGAGCGTGTGCGCCGCGTGGTCAGGTCGATGAGCTCCACCTTCTCACCGCGCGAGCGCCGGTCGATGATCCGGGAGAACAGGATGGGGTGCATCTCGGCGGGGTTGTTGCCCCAGAGGATGATGACGTCGGCCTCGTCGAGATCTTGGTAGCAGCCCGCTGGCTCATCAACGCCGTACACACCGAGAAATCCTGTCACCGCAGACGCCATGCAGAGCCGGGCATTGGGGTCGATGTGGTTGTTGCTCAGGCCGCCTTTCATGAACTTCTGCGCGGCGTAGCCCTCGGGGATCGTCCACTGCCCGCTGCCGTAAAAAGCGAAGCCCTTGGGATCCTGCATGACGCGGTCGGCCATGATGTCGATGGCCTTGTCCCACGTGATCGGGGTGAGGCGTCCGTTCACGCGCAGCAACGGCGTGGTGAGACGGTCGCGGCCATACAGGATGCTGCCGACGTGGTAGCCCTTCACGCACAGCAGGCCCTTGTTCACCGCGGCGTCGCGCGCGCCGCGCACAGCCACGACCTTGCCGTCCTTCACCGCGACATCGACGTGGCAGCCGGTGCCGCAGAAGCGACACGGCGCCTTGTTCCATGCGACCTCGCCAGGGGCTCCGACGGCGGCGGCGGTGCGCACAGCGTCCGTGGCTGGCGCGGGGGTCGCGGCGTCGACCTCGCTGAGACGTGTCACGGCCGCGGCGGTAGCGGCGGCCATAGCGGTGGCCTTGATGAAGGCTCTGCGGCTGAGTTCCGTCATGATCTGCTCCCTGGGACGTCAGGCGCGGGCGCCGTGAAGATCGGATGCCAGCGCTGCTGCCGGCTCATGGATGGGGTTCTTCGCTAGATCCGCTGCGAGGTCGGCGGCTGGATCTCCGTCCGGCTCGAACCAAACGTAGGCGACGTCGGCATGCAGCACGCCCGGCATGGCCTGCAGCCGCGCAAAGAGGTCGCGGTCCGCGCCCTGGTGCGGCGTGTCCGCGACGACCGGCAGGCGCACACCGGCGAGGTCACCGAGCTCAAGCTCCGGCATGGCCGCGAGAGACGACATGGTTTGCGCCTGTGTGGCAGCGTCGTCCGTCAAGGTCAGCACCAGCCCGCTGATTGCCATGGGAGCCCTCCGAGACGCACGAGCGTCCGCGGAGCCATGGGTAGGATTCACGAGGGCGTGTTTCAAGGTGGACTTGATCTCGATCAAGCTGCCATTTTTGGCGGTTGTAAGGAACCCGACCACCTCTAGCTTGGCCGGCACTGCTCTCCGCCGCGCTCATTCGGCGAGGCGTTGAGAAGGGGGTGCACTGTGGGCCAGTCGACGTTCATCTCGAACCGCGCAAACAGGGTAGCCGCCTTTGCCGTCGCGATCGGACTATCTGCTTGTCAGGGCGGCCATCTTGACCCGGCGGCTGGGATCACGGCGGCTGGGATCACGGCGGCTGGGGCGACGGCGGCTGGGGCGACGGCGAAGCGGCATCCCGTCCGTTATCGGCCTCGACCCAGCGGCGTCGGCAGCGGCATCGCCACCGATCTCGTCGACCACAACGGCGCGCCCATCAAGGCACCGTGCGGCAGCTGCCACGCCGGAAAAGCGCCTTCGACGCGTCGCAGGAGCGGCGAGACCCTCAAGATCTTTCACAGCGGTCTGAGGATGAAACACGGCACGCTGAGCTGCCTCACCTGCCACAACGGCAACAACTACGACACGCTGCGCCTCGCCGACGACACGGAGGTGCAGTTCGACGCGCTGATGACCCTCTGCGGCCAATGCCACGGCCCGCAGAAGCGGGACTATGATCACGGCAGCCACGGCGGCATGACCGGTTTCTGGGACCTGACCAAGGGCCCGCGCGTGCGCAATCAATGTGTGCACTGCCACGACCCCCATGCACCGGCCTACGTCGGGATGGTGCCCGCCGCGGGCCCGCGCGACCGTTTCCTGCAGCCCGCACGGCCTGGGCACGGCCACTGACGTTCCCTCGCCCTTGCCCGCGGGGGTGCCCCTGCGAGCAGCGTGCGCCGGGATGGAGGTTCTACGATGAGTGACTCAGCTGACGGCGTCTCACGACGAACCCTGCTCAAAGCGGCGGGTGCCACGTTGGGCGCGGCCGCTTTTGCCCAAGCCCTGGCACCGCTGGCGAGCTGGGCCGAGGGGATGTCGAGCGAAGATTTTCTCGCCACGCACTACAAAGAGCTGGACGCCGAAGGACTGAAGACCGCGCTCAAGCGCATCGAAGAAGACACCAAGAAAAAGACTGGTGTGGACGTGCACGTCACCGCAGACGCCCCAATCCCGGGCGTAAAGTTCGGCTACGCGCTCAACCTCAGCATCTGCATCGGCTGCCGCAAGTGCGCCGAGGCGTGCCACGAGGAGAACAACCACGACCGCAAGACCAACAACAGCTACATCCGCGTCTTCGAGATGGACAAAGGCTCCATCGATTTTGCCAAGGGCACCGTCGACTACGCGCACCCCGTGCCGCAGCCCGACAAGTTCTACATGCCGGTGCAATGCCAGCAGTGCGACAACGCGCCGTGTGTGAGCGTCTGCCCGGTCGAGGCGACGTGGAAAGAGGCGGACGGCATCGTCGTCGTCGACTACGACTGGTGCATCGGCTGTCGCTACTGCGAAGCGGCCTGCCCCTACCATGCGCGACGCTTCAACTGGCAGGCGCCCGAGGTCCCAGCCAAGGAGATCAACCCCGACCAGGGCTACCTCTCCAACCGACTGCGGCCCCAAGGTGTGATGGAGAAGTGCCACTTCTGCTTGCACCGCACCCGCAAAGGCAAGCTGCCAGCGTGCTTGGAAGCCTGCCCGACCGGCGCCCGCGTCTTCGGCAACCTGCTCGATCCAGACTCCGAGATCAGATGGGTGCTCGCCAACAAACGTGTCTTTGTCCTGAAGGAAGAGCTCGGCACCAAGCCGTCGTTCTTTTACTTCTTCGACGAATAGGCAGGAGGCCAGATGAGTTCATCCGCTAACCACGCCGTCAGCTACCCACGCTTCTTGGTGCGCCTGCTCAGCGTCGCCACCGATGGCGGGTTGCAGTTCTACGCGTGGATGACGTTCCTCACCGCCATCGCGCTCGTCGGCGCCAACGCTTGGGCACACCAGGTCGCCGACGGCATGGTGCTCACCCACATGACCGACCACGTCTCGTGGGGCCTCTACATCGCCAACTTCACGTTCGGTGTCGGCCTCGCCGCCGGTGGTGTGATGATGGTGATCCCCGCCTACCTCTACGATGATCACGCGATGCACGACGTGGTGATCTTCGGCGAGATCTTAGCCATCGCCGCCATCGTGGTGTGCATCGGCTTTGTCGGCGTCGACATCGGTCGCCCCGATCGCATCTGGCACATGATCCCAGGCGTCGGTCGCTTCAACTGGCCCATGAGCATGCTCACCTGGGACGTCTTGGTGCTCAACGGCTACCTGGTCCTCAACCTGCACATCGTCGGCTACCTGCTCTATCACCGCTTCACCGGCCGCAAGCCCAACAAGCGCTGGTACATGCCTTTTGTGATGGCATCCATCGTGTGGGCCATCTCCATCCACACCGTCACCGCCTTCCTCTACGCCGGCCTGGGGGGGCGCCCCTTCTGGAACTCAGCCCTGCTCGCGCCGCGCTTCTTAGCCTCCGCGTTCGTCTCAGGGCCCGCTTTCATCGTGTTATTGCTGCTCGCGATGCGGTGGTTGAGCGACCTCAAGATCGGCGCCGGCCCCATCCGCACCCTCGTCAGCATCCTGCGGGTGACGACGGTGGTGAACCTGTTCATGCTCGCGTCTGAGGTGTTTGTGGAGTTCTACACGGGCGGCAGCCACACCGCCGCGGCGCAGTACCTGTTCTTTGGCTTGGAGGGCCACAATGACCTCGTGCCGTGGATGTGGACGTCGATCGTGTTCAACGTCGTCGCCGCCGGCATCTTCCTGACGCGCAAGGGCATCGAAGACAATCGTTTTCTCGTCGCAGCCTGTGTGCTGACCTTCATGGGTGTGTGGATCGAGAAGGGGATGGGCCTGATTATCCCGGGCTTCATCCCAAGCACCCTGCACGAGATCGTGGAGTACGCGCCGAGCTTGGTGGAGTGGAAGGTGACGGCCGGGATCTGGGCCCTCGGTGGCCTCGTGCTGACCGTCGGCGTGAAGTGTGGCGTCGCCGTGCTCAGCGGCCACGAGCGGCTGGTGAAAGGCTAGTCACTGCAACCGCAGCAGGCCGCCTTTCGTCAACGCGCGATGGTTCACCCGCAGCTGCGCCAAGGGGTGGCCCCGCAACGTCGCGCTGTCGACGTGGACCACCTTACCAGCGCTGTTCGCCCCAATTCCCGGACCCTCGATGACCAGCTCGCGGCCCAACTTGGCGTCGGCGCTGGTCGGTAGCCACAGCGTGACCCGCGCAAAGATCGGCGCGCCGAGCTCCCACACCCCATCGCCAGGCGAGCGCGGAAACAAGCCCAAGGCGTTCAGCACGTACCAAGCCGACATCGCGCTGGCGTCGTCGTTGCCGGGAAGGCCGTTCTCCTTCGCGCCAAGTCGTGTCGCCAGGGTCTCCTGCACCTTGTCCTGGGCTTTGTCGGCCCGACCGGCGCGGCCGTAGAGCCACGGGATGTGAAAGCTCGGCTGGTTGGAGATGTCGAACTCACCCTCGGCAAAAAACGCGTCGAGCTTCTCGTCGAGCGCCGCCTCGCCGCCCATCGCGGCGGCCAAGCCAGCAGGGTCGTGGGGGACGAAGAACGAGAAGATCCAGCTCGTCGCCTCCACGAAATGCTTGCCGTATTCCTTGGGATCAAAGGGCTCGATCCACGCGCCGTCGGCGTCCTTGGCCTGCATGAACCCCTTGGCCGGATTCCAATGGTGCCTCAATTCGCGGCGCGTTTGTCGAAACGGGTCTGCGACGGCGTATCGCCAAGTTTTTGCGCGAACCGCGCCGCGGCCCAGTCGGCGTTGGCGTACTCCAGGGTCATCGACGCGGACTGCGTCTGGTCGCACGCACCGGGCACCCAGCCGAGCTTGAGGTAGGCTGGCACCGTGCCGAGGTTGAGGTAGCCGCACAGCAGCGCCGAGCCTGGGTTGTCGTTGTCGCCGTCCAGGGTCTTCAGCATCGCCTGCCACGCCAACTCCAGGTCGAGCGCTTGCCATGGGCCGTTGTAGAGGTCCTTGACGAGCGCGTCCGCGAGCACGACAACCGCCGGATTACCCGTCATCACGCGCGAATAGCCCGTCGCGTTCCAGGTGCACTTCGGCAGCCAACCACCCTCGGTGAAGGCGTGCAGCATCGACCACGCCATGTCGCTCCGCAGCTCCGGCTCCACCAGCGTGCCGAGCGGATGCAGCGTGCGGTAAGTGTCCCACATGCACCAATCATCGGTGAAAAAGCGGCGCGCGCGGCCGTCATCGGCCTTGGTGTGCGCGTCGTGGACCTGTCGTGGCCCCGTCGTGGCCCTGGCCGTCGTCGCCGGAGAGCCGCACCCAATTCA
>ERZ889078.1349-NODE-1349-length-19635-cov-14.660674_pt1 | contig 19635 bp, 18 predicted proteins | sample MGYA00521266_ERZ889078 | MGnify/ENA primary metagenome ERZ889078 (study PRJEB32303, sample SAMEA104408618) | aquatic metagenome | biome: Brackish water; feature: Pelagic; material: water | place: Baltic Sea | collected 2014-06-16T06:34:00 | depth 76,534 m ...
ATTTTAATAATTATAAGCTTTTATATGGATTTTGTCGAGTAATAAATTCTAATTTGAAATAAATAGAATGTTTTTTATTTTGTTTAATTTTTCTTTTATAGAACTTTCTCTAGCACACGATAAAATACAATTATAATTACATTTTTTTGATAAGAGAATACTATGATTTTTGTTTTTTAATAATCTTTTTAAATCATTTTTTTTAATATTTCCAAGACTTGGTAAACGAGAACATAGATGTACTTCACCATCAGGCATAATACAAACTCTTCGTTTTAAATCACAAGAAAGTTGTTTATTTTCATGGTCTGTGGAGCAATAGTATTTTTTTATAAGTTTTAAATCCTTTTTTGTGTTTAAGATTATTTTTTCAGTTTTTTTTAGTTTAATTAAGTCATTAATAATTCTAGAAACTTCTTCTTTTTCATTTTTTCCAATCATTATATTTTTATGAATTTTTTGATGTTTATTATTATCCGGATTATATGACAATGGTAAAAATTTAATGCCGTCAAGTTTTTTTTTTTTAGCAAATTTAAGAAGATTAAATAATTCTTTATAATTAGGTTTCATTATCACTACATTAATAAATATTTTTGGTTGAGAATTCTTGTTTTGATATTTTTTTAAATTATTTATACCTTGTAATGTTTTTTTTAACGAACTATTTCTCTTTGTTAGTATATTTTGAATTTTTGAATTTAGACTTTCAATAGATATGGATATTGAATCAAGTCCTATTTCACTTATTTTTTTTGCTTTATCTTTTGTTATTAATGAACCATTTGACATTATGTGAACGTAAAATCCTTTTTTTTTTGAAAGTTCTAAAAATTCAAAAATGTTCTTAAATAAAAAAGGTTCTCCTCCGCCTAAAATAATAAATCCTTCGTTAATATAGCTTTTTATATCTGATAATTTCTTATTCCAAAAAATCATATCTAAATCTTTTTTTTTTGAATTTATTTCACGTATACAAAAATTACAATCATGATTGCAGTTATCAGTAAGATCAATGGCGATCCTTGTAGGTATTTTTAGAAAATAGTTTCTTCCTAACCAAAAGATTTTAGTTATTTTTTTTAACATTTTATCTAGGAATAAATTGTTTTATTTTTATTTCTGGAGCGAAATTAAAGAAATTCATTTTACATCTGACTCGAGCAATTTCTTGATAGAGTTTGTATATGAGATGGTTTTTATGTCTGTTTGTATAGATAAAATCTTTGTTATTAAGAAAGTACATGAAATGAATTACTCTTTTAATATAAGACATTCTTTCTTTACTCACCCAAGGATTTCTTCCAATAATCCACGAATAATTTATCCAATCTTCAAGTTTTTTTGGGTTGGGTTTATTTTTATATCCTTTCCAACTATTGTTAAAAATAGCGGTTCCGTAATATGGTGAGAAAATATTTATGTAATGTGCTGATTGTTTATTTTCGGCCATTAACCTTTTTATTACATCAAGGCTTTCTTGAATATCATTTTTTGTTTCGTTAGGAAATCCCATTATAAAACTATATTTAAGAAAAATATCAAGATTGTTAAAGTTTTTATTTAATTTCAATAAATCATTTGTATTAATTGGTTTGTTGATATATTTTTGAAGTTTTTTTGAGATAGTTTCTATTCCTATGAAAATATCCAAAAAATTTGTTTTAACTAATTGTTCTCCAAATTTTTTTGTGAAAGGTCTTAAATCTTCTAATGTTGAAGTCGTTGAAATATTCACATCAGATTTTTCTTTTTTAGTGATTTGATATAATTCTTGAATTCTTTTTCTTCCATAGAAAAAATTTTCATCACCAAATTTAACACAAGTTGCACCTAATTCTTTAGCTCTTTGTAGTAAATTGAACGTTTTGCTAGCGCTCATACTTCGCCAAGTTGATTTATGAATACTACCATTATAACAGAATTTACAATTATTTTGACAACCCCTACTAGAAAATAGTAGAAGAGTTTTCTTTGAAGTTTTGATATCTATGAAATAATTTCGAGGATTAACAAGATGGAATGGAAAATCTGGAATTTTTTCAAGATCCATGTATGGTCTTCGATAATTATGATATATTTTATTGTTTTTTTTATAAGAAATCCCTTTTATTTCTTTTAAATCTTTTTTCTTTTTTAATGCTTCAACTAATTCTACAAATGTTTCTTCACCTTCACCTTTAACTATAATATCAATAAATGGGTGCTGAATTGTTTGTATTGGTGAAAGAGTTGGATGTACACCACCCCAAACTATTTTTAAATTAGGATTAATTTTTTTTATAAGCACGGACATATCTAATGAATGTTTAATTTGTCTTCCTGTTGCCACAGAAAAACCGACACAAAGAGGATTTTTATTTAATTCTTTTTTAATTTTATTTTCATAATTTGAATTAATTCTTTGGTCTATTATCTTTACACTAAAACCCTTTTTCATTAAAGATCCTGCAATTGAAACGAGTGTAATAGGGAAGAAAATATTAACGTTCTTTACATCTTGGTCAGTTTTTGGATATATTAATAATACATCAGCCATTACATTTAAAGAGCATCTTATGTTTTATCATAATGATTTTCTTCCTCCGTGAAATTTGTTTAATATTTTTATTTTTAAAAGTTTGTGAGAGTGATTTTCTTTTTACAGTTTAAATTATGCCTTGTCCGGTCATAAATTATAAGTCATATTTGTTTGGTGTGTTTGTTGAACTTAGACTAAATATTTTAATTAGTAAATTAAGCACTTTTGCATAATAAATCTGCTCTGTATTTGAGAGTATATTATTTGAATTGAAAACTAGTGTTTAAATAATACTTAATAGAATTGAAATAAGCATATAATCTTTTCGGTTTTTTTTGGAAAAGATTTTAATAATATTTAGTTTTATTTATTAATATGCATTTATTCAATAAATCTACTTTCAGATTATTTATAATTTTTTTATTAATTTATGCTTGTTTTGCAAAGTTTGATGGTTGGCCTGACAACTCTCGTATAGATTTAACAAGAGCTATAGTTGATGAAGGAAGATTTGAAATAGATTCTTATGCTGGTAATACTGGTGATAGAGCTTATTACAATGGGCATTATTATTCAGATAAATTTCCTGGCGCTTCATTTTTAGCCATTCCTCCTTATTTTATTTTTAAACATGTTTTTGGTGTTCCTGAAATTATTAATAATTTTGAAGAAAGATCAGATTCTTTATATTATGGAATGATATTTTTTATTATTCTATGTACTTCGGTTTTTTTTTCAGCTTTGACTGTTATATTAATTTTTAAAATAACAGGTTTATTTTTTTCTAAAAAAAGTTATCAATACATGCTAGCTATTGCTTATGGTATAGGAACAATGGCTTTTAACTATGCAACACTTTTTTTTGATAATGCAATAGCTACTTTTTTTTCATTTTTGGCTTTTTATATTATTTATACTTCATTAAAAAACAATTCTTTTTCAAAATTTAAGGCTTTTTTTGCAGGATTGGCAATCGGAATGTCTATTTTAACAACAATGTTTGCGTTTGTTATTTTTATCGGGTTATTTTTTTATTTATTATTAAAAAAACAGTTTTCAAAAATAGTTCCTTTTGTTATTGGTTGTTTGTTATTTATTTTGATTCTACTTTTTTATAATTATTCAATATTTAACAATTTTGATTTAGCATATGCACATACTGATAAGGAGATTTTTGGAATGAAATTCCTGCTAATTGAACAAAGTGCTTATCATCATAATTTAGAAGAAAAATCATTCTTTAATTATGCTTTATATAAACTTTATTTAACTAATAATAATACTTATTCAGATAATATTATTGTAGAATCTAAATTAATTAATAATCAAACGGTTTTAGAAATTAATTCCATTGGAGAATCATTTACTCTATCAATGATTGATAACAAAACATTGTACTATGAAAGAAATTATTCTATGAATGGCAGATTGTTATCTTTTGAATTTAAATTTATTAAAATGACAAATTCAACAACTGTGTACTTTAAGGAAAATCATTTTACAAATTGGACTTTATTATATAATTATACAATGAATGGTTCAGAATATTTAATAAAAGATTATGTTAAGGGTTTAAATTATATAACTGATTGTCCGGTTGAAAAGAGTAATTTAAAGCAAGATATTGTTTGTAGATTTAGTTTATTTACAAGTGATGGAACTTTAATAAATACTTTTGAAGATACTTATGATTTATTTAATGAATCAGATTTGAATGGATTAATTTCAAAAAAATATTCTTTCTCAAGAAAAAGAGTTTATAATCATAGTACTTTCTTCTCTAATATTGTTAAAATATTATTTTATCCTTATAGAAGTTTATTTTTATATTCTCCAATTCTTATTTTTGCTTTTGTAGGTTTCTTTTTTGTTAATAGAAAGAATTTGCCAGAATTTTTATTATCAGGATTTATTTTTTTAAGTTTGTTGTGTTTACATGCTTTAGTATTATTTTATTGGGGTGGACATTCTTTCGGACCAAGATATTTATCATTAGCAATTCCATTCTTATTTATTCCATTAATATTTGCTTTGAAAAAAATAAACAAGAAAGTATTTTTAATAGTTCTTTTAGTTTCAATTTTAGTTAATTTATTTGGAATGCAACCTTTAGAACAGAAATATGTGGGTGCTCATCATCCACAGCTAGTATTTGAAGAAGAACTTTGGAATAATCTTTATTCTTGGAAGTCAACAGGAAATGTTTTATTAGAATATTATATTCCATTATTTTTTTCTGAAGGACCTGACAGTTTTTTATTAGAAAAAATGTTTTCTTATGAGTTTCCATCTTTTTTAAATTTATTAATATTATTTATGACCATAATACTAATAGTTTATTTTCCAAAATTAAAGTGAAAAAGTCCTGTTAAAAATCCTAATCCATAGAACAAGTGTCCTAATAGCTGAAGTATAATCTGGAGAAAATATTGTGTTGGTTTTTTTATGTTCTTTATATGTCCAAGAATTGTTAGAACAAAATAAATAATTAATGGTGTAAAAATTAAGAACTTATGAATTATTAAAGCTACCAAAAAATAAATTAAAAAAATGCTTGGCAGAATGTTTATAATATTAAAATGAACTTTTTTTTTAATTTTTGCCCTCATTTTACCATAACTAAAAAGCATTTGTGAAAATTCATAAATATTTTTTCTTTGAGGTTTCTTTATTAACAGAGTTGGAGAGCGAATCATTCTAATTTGTTTTAACTTGGCTCTTTCTAGTAATTCAATTTCTTCTTGAGGATAAATTTGTTCATTAAAATAACCAATTTTCTCAAAAGTTTTTTTTTTTATAATCATATTACAAAGAATTAGTTCAGTTCCGAAAGTTTTTTTATTTTTCCCAGAAGATTTATATCTTTTATAAGCATATGCGCTGAAAATAAAATTACTCATTAAATTTTGAACTGCTTTTTCAAAAACAGAGCTATTTTCTTTTAAAAGAACAGGACCTCCAAATATTTCAGTATTTGGATATTTATTTATTAATTTTAAAATTTTTGAGAAATAATTCTTAGAAAAAGAGGAATCTTCATCAACAAAAACAAGAATATTACCTTTAGCTTTTTTTATTGCTTTATTTCTTTGTTGAGAAGGATTATTTCCTTTGATGAATATTATCTCTTTTTTATTCTTTGGATAGTCAACTTCTTCAAATGATTTTTTAGGATTAGAAATATCATCATTTGGTCTGTAAGGAATAATTACTGAAATAAATGGTTGCATCATTCATAGAATAGGTTCATCATTTATTATTCTTTCGGATTCTAAATTATTCCGAACCTTGTAAAAAGCATTTTTATGAACATTTGTGGCATGGATAATTGATTTAATAGTATTTCTTTAAATGAAATTAATTCATGGATTGTGACTAATATTTCAGGATGAATCTCTGATTGAGTTAATAATAAAATATTCCATATAATGAATGGTATAAATATTAGAATAATATTTCTTGTTGAAATATGTTTTGATAACAATTCAATATATTTACCAAGACCTATAAACAATATTGGTGTTAAACAAAGAAGATATCTTATTCCATATGAATTTCCTCCTAAATAATGTTCAAACATGCCTAATGCAATTAAAGTTATTATTCCAGGAATTAAAAGGTATGTGGTGAGTTCTCTTTTTTGTTTAAATAAGAAATATAATCCAACAAAACTAAAAATTATTATTGGAGTCCATAATATTTGTCCATGATCTGAAAATAGTATTTTAAAAAAATTAATAGGCATTAAACTATTATTAGATCTTGTTAAATCTAAAAAAATTTTCCCATGAACAATCTTTAATACTATTAATTGGAGTAAAAATATTATGCTACTCATAATCATGTATAAGAAACTATTTTTTAAAATTCTGAAAGTGATTTTTCTTTGTTTATGTTTGAAAATCTGATTAATTACTTCTAATAATGGAATAATCATAAAAATTAAATTATTCCATCTAGTAATGGTCATCAACCCTCCTATAAAGCCTAAGATAATCCATTGAGTTCTTGTTCGATGTTTAATTGTTTTAAACCAGAAATAAATAAAACTTGTAATTGTAAATACTGATATCGAATGATTTAAAGAAGGGTCATTAAATATATAATAAATAAGAGATGACGAAGCAAAATAAATTAAAGTTGTGATAATGCTTATTTGCTTGTTGAAAATCTCAGCAAGTAATTTATAAGTAAGAATTAAAGTTAAAAATCCAAATACTATAGTTCCAAACATTGTAGAGATAAAATAAATATTTGAATATCCATTAAGGCTCATATTGAAAAGAAAAGATATTAAATGTCCAAAAAGAAAAAAAGGAATCCAAAACAATACTGCTCCAAACATAGCCCGATTTTCTGCATAGCCTGTTTGTGTGATCTTTCTAAGTTTTGGATTACAAGAACTGCCAGTAATTTTATTTTCAAATAGTTTTGAACAAATTTCAAGATATTCATTTGAGTTATTCAAATCTTGATCTATAACAATCGATCTTACAAAAGAATAATATTCTAATCCATCAATTATTTTTATTTCTGGCTTAAAGAATATGATTCCTAAAATTAAGAAAACCCCTATTAAAATTAAATAATTTTTTTTATCACTATTCATGTATATTATTCAGAGTTATTTATTTATTTAAATTCTTTGAATCTATAATTTGAATTTGTTAGATGGTGTTGCAATGAATAATTTACAACTATCAGGAATAATTTTAGACTGTAATACTATTAAACCGGGTTTAATTCCACTTAACACAGCTAGTTTTGCTCCACAGTATATATAGTTTTTATTTTTAAATTGTTCCTTTGATAAATGGATTTATAGCATTTTTTATATTTGCATATCATTCTTTATGAATTGTGTTAATTGATTCATGAAATTAATTATATTGTTCCTTAAAATGTGTTGTGATTGTTATTATAGGTTTATTTTTTAGATAATTTATCTAACATATTTAATAATTCTTTTTTTGTCAAATACAATTCATAAGCCGCGATTAATATGGCTATTGCAATTGGTATTTGAGTTATTATTATTGCAGTATCAGTATTCATTTCAAACCTCCTAAATTAATTTTTCTCAATTTTCTTCTTAAATAATCTAATTCATAAATTAACCAAATACAAATTATATAATAAACAAAATGTGACCAAAATAAAGTTATTATAAGTTCCATGTTATTTGTTGTTAGATTAGTTCTTTTTATTAAATTTATCTTTTTAAATTTGGTGCTTTGTTATATTAAATTATTTCTATCTTAATAATCTTAAAATAATTTTCCCAATTGGTAATCCGATGATTGCGGCGATTAATAAAAATATTCTGATAAAATTATTTATTTGTAAATTTTTATAATTTTTTAAAATCCATTCATCAAAAATATTATTTGATTTAATATAATGTTTGAATTTAAAATGAGTTTTATTTATAGGTTTTGTTTCAATATCTATTAATTTTATTTTTGCATGATTTTTTATAGCTTCTAGAATAATTTCTAATTCAATTTCAAAAGTGTTTCCATATAAATTTATTTTTTTTAATAAATCAACTTTAATTAATTTATATCCGCAGTAAATATCTATAAGTTCTGGAATAAAAAATTTAAACCAAAATGTTGCAAATCTATTTAATAAAAATCTTCTTTTATTTCTAAATATTTTTCTCTGTGTAAAAACTATATCTGAAAAATTTGATTCTTTTATTAAAGTAGGAATATATTTCGGATCATGTTCTCCATCACCATCAAGTATTATGACCGAATCATACTTTTGTTTAATTGCATATTTAAATCCCAGATTAAGGCTTATTCCTTTTCCAAGATTTTGTTTATTATTGATTACATTTACTGCTAATGTTGATAGAATTTCTTTAGTATTGTCAATTGAACCATCATTTATTACTAAAATATCACGAGTGTATTCTTGAACTTCTATTATGACTTTTTTAATTGTTTTATCTTCATTATAAGCAGGGATTATAACTAATGTTTTCATTTAATAATTTTAAAATCATAACATTAATAAACTTTTCTTCTTTTGTTTTTGACTATGAAAATGAAACGATGTTCAAAATGTGTTCTGCCTGAATCTTATCCTGGAATTAAATTTAATAAAAAAGGTGTTTGTAACTATTGTTTAAATTATAAAAAAATAACAATTAAAGGAAAAAAAGCTTTCGAAAATAAAATTTCTAAATTTAAAAATAATTCTAATAATAAATATGATTGTATTATTGGTGTTAGTGGTGGAAGAGATAGTTCTTATGTATTATATCAACTTGTAACAGTTTACAAATTAAAAGTTTTAGCTTGTACTTTTAAATGTGGAATTCAAAGTGAATTAGGAGAAAGAAATGCTAAAAAAATGTGTGAACTTCTCAAAGTCGATCATGTAATATTTCCCTATAAGATTAAAAAAAATCTTAAAATGCTAAGAAAGAATTTTTTGGCTTGGATAAAAAAACCTTCTGTTGCAATGATACCTATTTTAATGTTGGCAGATAAAACTATGGAACATTATATGAGGAAAGTTGCAAAAAAATATTCTATTAAATTATTTTTTGATGCAGAATCAGCAGTAGAATGGACTCCTTTTAAATCTGCTTTTCTAGGTGTTTATTTAGAAGGGCATGACTTGGGTTTTTTTAAAAAATTGAATTTATTAATTGGTTATTTTAAAGAGTATTTGAAGAATCCAAGATATTTTTTGACTTTTGATCCTATAGAAAATTTATTTGGATTTCTGGCTTTTTTCCAAGGTAATTTATTTCACAAAGATATTGAATTAGTAAGATATTTTGATTATTTTAAATGGGATGAAAATGAAATTGTTTCTACAATTAAGAAAAAATTAGATTGGGAGTTACCAACAGATACAATTATGACTTGGAGAAATGATGATTTGATGCCTCCACTTTATAATTATTTATATTATAAAATGACTGGATTCACAGAAAATGATGAATTAAGAAGTAATATGATTAGAAATGATATGATTAAGAGAAGTGAAGCTTTGAAACTTTTGAACAAAGAGAATAAAATAAGATGGTTTTCTATTGAGAAGTTGTTTAATAAAAAATTAAAATTATCATCTTCGCTTTTAGACAAGGTACCATATCATAAATGTGTTGATAAAAATATATTTACAAAATAAAAATTATTGAAGGTGTTTTTTTGAATGAAAGAATATTAATTACTGGTGGAGCTGGTTTTATAGGAAGTAATCTGGCCGAGGAATTATTAAAATTAAAAAAAGAAGTATTTGTAATAGATGATTTATCAACAGGAAGTAAAGAAAACATTTTAGATTTTAAAGAAAATGAACAATTTCATTTTTTCAAAGGAAGTATTCTAAACAAAAAGTTTTTAGAGAATATTATTAAAAATAACAACATAGACTTCATATTTCATTTAGCAGCAGTTGTTGGAGTAAAAAATGTGCTTGAAAATCAATTAAAATCATTACAAGTAAATATTAATGGAACAGAAACAGTATTGGCACTTGCCAGTAAATATAACATAAGAATTTTGTTAACTTCAAGTTCAGAAATATACGGAAAAAGTAAACGTTTATCATTTAAAGAAACGGATGATAGAATATTAGGATCAATACAAAACAGTCGTTGGAGCTATGCTAATTCAAAAGCAATAGATGAATTTTTCGCATTAGCATATTATAAAGAGAAAAAACTTCCAGTAATAATTGTAAGACTGTTCAATGTTACAGGAAAAAAACAAACAGGAAAATATGGTATGGTTATACCTACTTTTATTAAACAAGCACTTGAAAATAAACCAATAACTGTTTATGGAACTGGAAAACAAAAAAGATGTTTTTCAGATATAAAAGATACTGTGGAAGCATTGATTAAATTTATGAATCATAAAAATGTGGATGGAGAAATATTTAATTTAGGAAATAATGAAGAGATAACTATAAATGATTTGGCAAAAAAAATTAAGAATATTACGAAAAGTAAATCAAACATAATACACTTAACTTATAAAAAAGCATATAAAGAAGGATTTGAAGATATGTATCGAAGAAAACCAAATATAAAAAAAATTCAAAAAATCTTAAACTGGAAACCAAAATATGATTTGAATGAATCATTAAAACAAACAATTAATTTTTATAAACAGAAAAACTAATTTTAATTAGTATATATTTAAATAATCTCATAATTTTTTTACTCTTAAAATGGATGTTTTACTTTTTAGACCAAAAACTGCCGATCATGATTATTCTACGAAGTCTGTTCCTTGGAATCTTTTATACATTGCTTCATTTCTTGAACAAAAAGGGTTTTCTGTAAAAATTATTGATGAACTTGTTGATAAAAATTGGGTTTCCATTTTAAATAAGTCCGACAAACCTTTAATTGTTGGAGTTTCTGTGATGACTGGTTTACAGATTAAATATGCGCTTTTATTTTCAAAATGGATAAAAGAGAAATTAGGAGTTCCTGTTTTTTGGGGTGGTGTACATCCAACTTCTCTTCCAGAGCAAACGTTAAAACATGAATTAATTGATTTTGTGATAAAAGGAGATGGTGAAGAAACTCTTTTTGAACTTTTACAAGCTTTAAAAAAAAAGAAATCTCTAGAAAATATTGATGGTCTTGGTTTTAAAAAATCCGGAAGAATAATTATTAATAAAAATAGAAACTTATTCAATTTATCTTCTTTGAAAAAAATTAATTTTAATCTTATTAATTTAGATGATTTTATTTTAAGAGATGGTCATAATTTACAATCATTTGATATTAATACTAGCAGAGGTTGTTACTTTAATTGCTCATTTTGTGTTAATAAATTGTTTAGTCATATTTCTTGGCGTTCAATAAAACTTGAATTATTGTTCAGAATGGTCGAACAATTAGTAAAAGAATATGGTGTAAATCATATTCATTGGATGGAATTGGATTTCTTTTCTAGTAAAACAAGAGTTAAGAAAATAATGTTTTGGTTAATAAAACAAAATTTTAATATTACTTGGGATGCAAATTGTAGAATTGATAATTTTGAAAAATTTGATGATGAATTTATAACTTTAATGAAACAGAGCGGTTGTGTCTATTTAACTTTTGGAGTTGAAAGTGGTTCAAATAAAATTCTTAAAAAATTAAATAAAAAATTAACTAGAGAACAAGTATTAAATGTAGAAAACAAACTTGTAAAGAACAAAATTGACCATTATTTTCAGTTTATGATAGGAGTTCCGACTGAAACAAAAGAAGATATGAGCCTGACTGCAAGTCTTGTATATAATCTTATTAGAAAAAACCCTTATTTAAAAGAGATTTATGGTCCAAATATTTATACTCCCTATCCTGGAACAGATTTATATTTTGAAGCTTTAAAACAAGGATTTGTACCACCAAAAAAATTAGAAGGATGGTTTAATTTTCATTGGGATGGTGTCAATCTTGATTGGTTATCTTTAAAAGAAAAGAAGTTTGCAAAGTCTTTGTCTTTTAATATTAAAGGCATTTACAAAGAGTTTCCATTTTTTAGTTCAAGAAAGAGATTACTTTCAAAATACTTTTTTTTTAAACTTTTCTTACTTGTAAAATTTGGAATTAATATTCCTTATTTTGAAGGTTTTTTCTTTGATTTTTTGAAAAAATTTAAATTTTAAAAATCAGAATTTATTTAAAACTTAAGAACATTCTTTTTTTATGGCCAAATCTCTTTCAATACTTGCTAAATATTCCGATCCTATTATTGATATTTCATTAAACACTATTAATCTTAATAAGCAAGCTATTGTTTTTGTTAATACTAAACGTGGTGCTGAGTCTCAAGCTGAAAAAATTGCTATGAAAATTAAGACTGAGAAGTCCGAATTATTCGAGCTTTCAGAAAAAATTCTGAATGTACTTAGTAAACCTACTAGACAGTGTACTCGTCTTGCAAATTGTATAAAGCGAGGAATTGCATTTCATCATGCAGGTCTTGCTTCAAAGCAACGAGAATTAGTTGAAGATAATTTTAGAGCTGGTTTAGTAAAAGTTATTTGTGCAACTCCAACTCTTGCCATGGGTCTTGATATGCCCGCATTTAGAGTAATTGTAAGAGATTTAAAGAGGTATGGCGGACCTTGGGGCATGACAGATATTCCAGTTCTTGAATATGAACAACAAGCAGGACGTGCAGGCAGACCTGGTCATGAAGATTATGGTGAAGCAATTTGCATTGCAAAAACTGAAGTTGAAAAAGAGAATATTTTTGAAAAATATGTTCATGGTGAACCTGAAAGTATTTATTCAAAATTAGCAGTAGAACCAGTTCTTCGAACTTATGTTCTTAGCTTAATTGCAACAGATTTTGTGCGTGATCGAGAATCACTGTTCAGATTTTTTGACAAAACGTTCTATGCGCATCAATATTCAGATCTTGATAAACTTCATTTAATACTTGAAAAAATCATTGGACTGTTGGATGAATGGGAATTTATCAAGTTACCTGAACGAGAAGATTTTGTTTCTGGAAATGAAATAGGAACTGAAAAATATGAAGTAACACTTCTTGGAAAAAGAGTTTCAGAACTTTATCTTGACCCATACACTGCTCACTTCATAATTACTTGTTTGCGAAAAGCAACATCAAAACATACAGAATCATTTTCTTATATTGGCATGGTTACTTCTTGTCTTGAAATTAGACCTTTACTTAGAGTAAAAATTTCAGAATATGAAACTGTACAAGAAAAAATGTTACCCTTTATGTCTTCTTTACTAAAAGAAGAACCTTCGCAATTTAGTGAAGAATATGACGAGTTTTTGAACTCGATGAAAACAGCTTTATTTTTTCAAGATTGGATAAATGAGTTTGATGAAGAATATTTAATGGAAAACTATGATATTCGACCTGGTGAAATAAAGGCAAAGCAAGACATTGCAGACTGGCTTTTATATAGTGCAGAAGAGTTGGCCAGAATTTTACAATTTCAACCTTTAATTAAAGACATAATCAAACTTCGATTTAGATTAAAACATGGTGCAAAAGAAGAGTTATTGCCATTAATAAAACTTCGAGGAATAGGACGAGTTAGAGCAAGAAAAATGTTTAAAAATAAAATGAAATCCTTAACTGATATTAAATCTGCAGATATTATGACCTTGGCTCAATTAATTGGAAAAGCAGCAGCAATTTCAGTTAAAAAACAATTAGGGCAAGAATTTGATCCTAAGAAAATTATTGTAAAAGAGAATAAAAGAAAAGGGCAGATTAGTTTGAAAGATTATGAAACGAAAAAAAAATGAATAAAGAACTTTCTAAATTTGGAGATGTAAAAACTAATATTTCTCTTTCTAAACTTTCAACTTTTAAAATTGGCGGAATTGCATCTTTTTTGTTAACTATATCATCAGTTCAAAATCTTGTTGATTGTTTATATTATTTAAAGAAAAATAAAATTCCTTTTTTTGTTCTTGGTAATGGAAGTAATGTTCTTTTTTCTGATGAAGGGTTTTTAGGAGTTATAATTTCTTTGAAGAAACTAAATGCTATTAAATATGAAGATGAACTTGTAGAATCTGAAGCAGGAGTTCTTTTGTCAAATATTTCTAAGTTTTGTTTAGAAAATGAATTAGCAGGATTAGAATTTCTTAATGATATTCCAGGTACTGTTGGTGGAGCTATTTGTACCAATGCACATAGTTATGGACATAAAATTTTTGATTATATTGAATCGGTTAAGAAAATTAAAAGTGTTGTTGTTTCTGTAAAATTTAAATTAAAAAAATCTAATAAAGAATTAATTAAGAAAGAGCTTACTAAATTTTCTGAAAAAAGAAAGACTTCTCAACCTAAAGGTTTATCTGCTGGTTGCATTTTTTCAAATCCAAAAAATTTCAAAGCAGGTGAATTAATTGATAAAACTGGTTTAAAAGGGGTAAGGGTTGGTGGTGCAGTTGTGTCGAATAAACATGCTAATTTTATTATTAATTCTGGTATTGCAACGGCAAAGGATGTTTTAGAACTTACAAAATTAATAAAAGAAAAAGTTTTTGAAAAATTTAAAGTAACATTAAAATTAGAAATAAATATTATTGATAAATATGGAAAGCAAATTAATATTTGAAGATAAAGAAATTATTATTCCTGGAGCAAAAAATTCCATTCTTCCTATTATTGCTGCATCTCTTTTAATTCGTGGAAAAACTGAAATAAAAAATGTTTCAAAATTAGAAGACATTCAAAACATGTTAAAGATCATAATTAAACTTGGAGTTAAAGTTGAATTTTCTAATGGAAACTTATTAATTAATGCTTCCAAGATTAATAATTTAAATCCTGATTCTAAATTAGTTAAAAAACTTAGAGCTTCCTTTTTAATTTTTGGTCCTTTATTGTTTCGAAATAAACAAGTTAAAATTGCTAAACCAGGCGGTTGTTCAATAGGTAGTCGGAAAATAGATTTGCATTTGAAAGGTTTAAAATCTTTTAGTTGTTCAATTGAAGAGAATGATTTTATTAAAGGAAATCTTTTAAATCCTGTACCGGTAAATTTAGAATTAGATTATCCTTCGGTTGGTGCGACTGAACATTTAATTTCTTTAGCAACTGTTGTTCCTGGAATTTCAAAATTATCAAATGCTGCAATTGAACCTGAAGTCTTAGATTTAGTTGAATTTTTAAAATCTGCGGGTGCTAATATTAAACAAAAAGGAACAACTTTTGTTATAAAAGGAGCTGACTTACACTCAACTTCTTTTACTCCAATTCCTGACAGAATTTTTACAGCGACATGGATTGTTACAGCATTGTTGAAACGAAAAAATATTCAACTTATAAATTTTAATTATGATTTACTTGGTTCTTTTTTTGAAACATTAAAAGAATTGGGTGTATTGATTGAAGTTAACAATGGAATAATTAATATTATTTGTCCTAAAGAACTTAAACCATTTTATATTAAAACAGGATCTTTTCCTGCATTTCCAACAGATATACAACCTTTTATGGCAGTGCTTGCTTGTACAATTAAAGGCAAGAGTATTATAGAAGAAACTATTTTTGAAAATCGTTTTGCTTACGTAAATGAATTAAATAAAATAGGTGCAAATATTAAAATAGAAGGTAATAGATTAATAATAAATTATTCAAAATTAACAGGCGGAACTGTAATAGGAAAAGATTTGAGAGGAACAATGGCTTTGTATTTGGCAAGTTTGATTTCTTCTAAACCTTTTATAATTAAAAATAAGAACTATATTAATCGTGGTTATGAAAACTTTGAGGTTGAATTATGAAGTTTAATATTATTAAATTTTTACTATGGATATTTATTATTCTAGAATTATTTATTATAGCAGTTTTTATTTTTGAATCATCTTATTTTCACGAAGAAATGATGGATGGATTTTGTAAAGATTGCAATATAGTTATAATTTCTATTGATACTTTAAGAGCAGATCATGTTGGAATATATGGTTATAATCGAAACACAACTCCATATATTGATACATTGGCTTCTGAAAGCGTTGTTTTTAAGAAAGCATTTTCACAAGCTCCTTCAACAGTTGCATCTCATATGACTCTATTTACTTCTTTATATCCTCCAATTCATAATGTTTGTTTTTATCCAGATTTACTTAATTGTACTCAATCTTTATCATCATCGCATTTTTTATTGGCTGAATTATTATCTTTTTATAATTATTCTACAGGAGGATTTATTGATGAAGGATTAATGTCTTCAATACCTGGTTTTTCACGAGGTTTTGACACTTGGATTGAATATCAATCTTATTTTAATCAAACAGCTCATCTACTTGAGTCTTTAGATTGGATTAAGAATAATTCTAATGAGAAATTCTTTTTATTTTTTCACACTTATGTTGTACATGATCCTTATGCTCCACCAAGTAATTTTAAAAAATGGAGTGATAATAATTCTGATATTTATAGTTCTTTTATTGAATTAGAAAAAGATATGGCGATTTTCAATCTCACTGATAGAGAGCTATTTTGGAAAAACGTTTCTCGTGAAGATTTAAATGATAGAAACCAAGTTATTGCTCTTTATGATGAAGAAATATTATATGCTGATAAAATTGTTGAATCAATAGTTTTACAATTAAAAGAATTAGGAATTTATAATAATACTATTATAATTATAACTTCTGATCATGGTGAAGAATTCTGGGAACATAATGGTATTTTGCATTGGAAATTATTTAATGAAATTTTACATGTTCCTTTAATAATAAAAATTCCGAATATTCAACATAAAATTATAAACTCTTATGTCAGGCTTATTGATGTCGTTCCAACTATTGTTGAATTGTTAGATTTGTATACTTTACCACAATTTCAAGGTGAAAGTTTAACGCCTTTATTTATTAAAAATATGAGTGATAGAGTTGTTGCTAGTTATGGAGTTCACTTGTACAAAAAATCTTTTATTAAAGATAATTGGAAATTAATTTTTTTAAGCAACAATTCTTTTCAATTATATGATCTTGAGAATAATTTTTATGAACAAACAAATCTTGCAGATATATATCCTAATAAAGTGCTTGAATTAGAACAAGATTTTGAAAGTTTTAATCAGAAAATTCATTCAACATAACCAAGTTCTTTTAATCGTTTTAAAATCTCAACTCTTTGTTCTTCAGAAATAGGATTTTGTTCTGAAATGCTTTCTTTGAAATCTTGACTAGTATTTTCTTTTTTTAAAAATGAATTGATATCTGAGAAGTGAGATGAAATTATAATTATAATTAGCAAAATTAATGCGATTATTGTTAGAACTTTCACTATTATTCTATTACTAATAAGGTATTTAAATTTTTGTTTTTTATAATTTAGAAAACTATTTAAACTCAGTAATTAATTGTTTACATAAAAGTTATGTTTTTAATTTTTTTAGTGATAACAAATAACGTTAATGAAGAAACCATCTAAATCTTTTGTAAATAAATTAACTAAATTAGTCATAGTTCTAGAAATATTAATTGTGTTTTCATTAATGGTGAATTTTTCGCAAGGTTATAAATTAAAAAAACCATTTCATTGTGAAGATTGTAATGTTTTGTTAATAACTATGGATTCTCTTCGTGCAGATCATGTTGGGGCTTATGGTTACGAAAGAAATACTACTCCAACAATTGATTTTTTGGCAAAAAAAGGAGTTTTATTTGAAAATGTTATTGCGAGTGCGCCTTTAACGTTTATTTCATTACCTATGATGATTTCTTCATCTAAACCTTTTTTGAGCAGTTTTAGTGAACCTAGCGATGAACATGTTTTTATTCTTAATAATCAAACTACTATTACTAAATCCTTGAAAAATAATAGTTTTAAAACTATAAGCATTATGAATAACGATATTACTTACACTAATCTTTTGAAAGATTTTGATTCTAAAGAAGTTTTTGATTTTGAAGATGATTCATTAATAACGGCTAAAGCTATTGATTATTTAAGCTCCTTTAATCAGCAAAAGTTTTTCCTTTGGATTCATTATATTTCTCCACACAGTCCATATAAACCTGCCAATCCTTATGATTCAATTTTTTATAAAGATGATTTATATAATTTTTCTAAATTGTTTCCTGTTAAAGAAGTTTCTGAGTTTGTAAATTTGAATTTTTCGGATGGGAATTTTTATATTTCTCAATATGATGGTGAAATAAAATTTATAGATAATGAAATCAAAAAATTATGAACTTATTTGGAAGAAAACAATTTATCAAAAAATACTTTGATTATTATTTCTTCTGATCATGGTGAAAGTCTTGGCGAACATAATTCTTTTTTTGATCATAGTAATTGTTATGAGTCCGATCTAAAGATTCCTTTAATTATTTACAATCCAAAATCACATATTAAAAATAAACGAATCACTCAACAAATTTCAAACATAGATTTTTATCCAACAATTTTAGATATTCTAAAAATAACCGATAAACCAGTCGATTTGATTGGTAAAAGCTTTTATAATTTAATTATTGGAATTTATCAAAAAGAGCGTGTTGCGTGGTCTATTTTAAACAAGAATTATTTTTCTTATAGGACTAATGATTGGAAAATTATTTTTGATTTAAAAGGAACTCCTCAACTTTATAATCTTAAGTCTGATCCAAATGAATTAAATAATCTTTTTGAAAATTATTCTTCTTTGAAATCAAAGATGAATCCTGATTTAGTTAAGCAAATAGACAAAGTTCTTTCCGAATAAACCTCTCAAATGAAAAACTATGATTCTTTTTTTTTTAAAGAAATATTTTATTTCCGAGCATTTATTCTTCTTGTTTATTTTCTCTTCTAAATAGAACTGTGATTCTATAGACATCTTTACTTTTTTGTCTATCCCATGTGTGAATTTTTTTTGTAACTTTTAATTCTCCTTTAAAGGATTTATTTAATAATGTACCGATTTTGATTGCGAATTTTCTACTTGTTAAAAAATAGTTTACACCTTCTTTTAAGTCTATTTTGTTAGGAACAAACACGTCAGGATTTTTTTCTAATTGTTTTTCTACAAATTCTTTTAATTCTTTATCGTGTGGTCTTAATTGAAGTATTGCTTCATAGTATTGTCCGCTTTTTTTTGAACAAGCAGGACAATCAGTAACTTCATACTTAAATGGAATGATGAATTCTTGATCTTGATATATTGCTTTTATCTCACCTGTTTTTTGAATTCCAGGTTTTAATTCCACTTCACTAACAGAAATAATTTGGACTTCTGCTTTAATTAAATCTTTAGCAACTTTTTGAATGGATTGAGTAACATTATCAAATGCAACCCATTTATTTTTATGAAAAAGTTTTTTACAATGACAGAAAACTACATGGATGTCCTTATATTGAAAGTCAATTTCTTGATGTTCTGAACAGAAAGTTCCTTTTTCTATTTTTATTCCACATTTAGGACAAAATCTCATTTTAAACTTAAAAAAGAAAGCTGGTTTAAAAAAGTATTTAATACCTGAGTGTTTATTTTATATTTAGGTGATAATATGGGTTTATGGTGGTTAATTGCTGTTGTCTGTGCTGTTTGGGTCATTTATGACGTTTTTACAAAACAGAAGATGAAGCAAAATAAGAAGCTTTTATGGACTGTTGCTGCAATTATTTTTAACGTATTAACTGCAATAG
>ERZ889078.1351-NODE-1351-length-19631-cov-8.700041_pt1 | contig 19631 bp, 15 predicted proteins | sample MGYA00521266_ERZ889078 | MGnify/ENA primary metagenome ERZ889078 (study PRJEB32303, sample SAMEA104408618) | aquatic metagenome | biome: Brackish water; feature: Pelagic; material: water | place: Baltic Sea | collected 2014-06-16T06:34:00 | depth 76,534 m ...
GCGCGGCTGGCGTCGTAAGCCCTGGGGCGGGCGGGCGGGTGTCCGGTTTGGCGCGGCGTTCTTCGCTCCGTGGTTCGACAAGACCGCAGCGTGTTACCACCACGACGGGTTGGCTCCTGTAGGGCGACTTCAGCTTCTCGTACAATTATTGGGTGCTTTGCCGGGGCGTCATGTGCTTGCGAGGTGCCACATTGGCGTCTTCCGCGCATGTTTCTTGTGGCACCAAACGGATTCCAAGATGGACTCTGTCTTCGTCGAATATCTGCTTGCGATTGAGGACCTTGGCGTGCTCTCCGAGGCGGTGAGCAGGATGCTGCATGAAAAACGGACCGACTATCAAAGTGGAGACACCCTCGGCAAGATGTTCCAAGCCGCCCACCCGGTGGGGAATCTCGGCTTCCCAGTGGAACCACTGGACCTGAACGACCGGCCCGCTACTGAGGCGGCGCTAGCCCAGGCCAAGGCAGGTGACAAGACCCAGATGGCGGCGGTGGTTCGCCGCTTCAGGAACCTCACCGCACATGCGGGACCTTCGCCCGACTGGTGTTTGAATCCGAACTTCTTGTCTCAGGTGATCGAGATACAACTGGATTTCATCATCACCATCGCCCGGTCATTCGATCATCAGGTCGGCTTTCCGACTGCCACCACGCTATCCTCCTCCCTCCTGCCTGCTCCGATGCCCAGCTCGACGGTCAGCGCACCATCAGCACCTCATCTGGGCGGGTTCCTTAGCGGAAGTGTAGGTACTACAAAATGAAACCGCAGGTATCTGCGGTAAGAATCCCATTTGCGGTCTGGCCGAGAGGAGCCGGTATCTTCGGCACAGTCATCCGCCGTGCTGAACACCTCTTTTGCGAGGACGGTCTTGAGGGGCATCTGAGTGGTTGCGCACCCACCGCATATTTAAGGGCCGGGTATCGTGACGGTTGGAGCACATCATGTCGCCCACATCACGCTACGCGTGGTTATATTGATGTTTTTGTGTTGCCTGACGCCCCCGCGGTTGGAGTAGTTGCCACCAGGCGCTCCTGAGGCTTAGCTTGCAGCCAGCCAACGTCCTCACCGAGCACCGGTCGGCCCTGCCGCAGTGGCACAGTCGGCGTCCCGCAGCAGGAGCCCCGCCTCGTGAACGAAGCCGAGACAAGGAAGAAGCTCATCGACGAACGGCTCAAGCTGTCAGGCTGGAACGTGGACGACGCTTCGCAGGTCATCCAAGAACTCGGCATCAACCTCGCCAATGCAGGTGAAGCCGTAGCGGAGAAGATCCACCCGTACTCTGGGCACCTCTTCGCTGACTACGCCCTTGTCGTTGACGGCAAGCCCGCCGCCGTTGTCGAAGCAAAACGTGCGTCGAAGGACGCCGAGCTTGGTAAGGAGCAGGCCCTCAACTACGCCAAGAAGTTGCAGGCCATCCACGGCGGTGAACTCCCCTTTGTCCTGTTCACCAACGGCTACGAGACCCAGTTTTGGGAGCATGGCGTCTACCCCCCTGTCACAGTGCCCGGCTTCCCCACCCGCTCTGACCTCGCTTGGATGCGAAAGCGGCAGGGCAAGCGTGGTCCGCTCTCCGAGGCGCTGATCAACAAGGACATCGCTGGCCGGGGCTACCAGATTGAGGCCATCCGCTCGATCCTCGAACTCATCGAGAAAAAGAAGACGAAGTTCCTCCTCGTCATGGCTACCGGCACGGGCAAGACCCGGACCGCCGTGGCCCTCATCGACGTGCTCCGCCGTGCCAAGTGGGCCAACCGGGTGCTCTTCCTCGTGGATCGCATCGCCCTGCGTGACCAAGCCATTGAAGCCTTCAAGGAGCACATCCCTTCAGAGCCCTACTGGCCGAAGACTGAGGGGCAGACGGTGGAGAAGAACTTCGTCAAAGGGCGGAGGCTGTATGTCACCACCTACCCGACGATGTTGAATCTCGTCGAGGGAGGGACGACCCCTGCCAAGCACATCTCGCCCTTCTTCTTCGACCTCATCATCGCCGACGAGAGCCACCGAAGCGTCTACAACGTCTACCGCCAGATCCTGGACTACTTCAACGCCATCACGCTCGGCCTGACCGCCACTCCGACCGATCAGATTGACCACGACACCTTCAAGCTCTTCGACTGCCACACGAACGATCCGACCTACGCGTACACGTTCGAGCAGGCCGTCACGCACGACAAACCCTACTTGAGCAACTTTGAGGTGCTGAAGGTCCGGTCGAAGTTCCAGTTGGAGGGCATCAAGGCGGGAGTCCTCCCGACGGCCGTGCAGAAGAAGCTGGTCGCCGAAGGCAAGGACATCAAGGACATCGACTTCGAGGGCACTGACCTCGAACGCAAGGTCACCAACGCTGGCACCAACGCCGTCATCGTCCGTGAGTTCATGGAAGAGTGCATCAAGGACCACACGGGCACCCTGCCGGGGAAGACCATCTTCTTCGCCATCTCCAAGGGCCACGCTCGACGGCTTCAAAAGGTCTTCGACGACCTCTACCCTGAGCACGCAGGCACGCTCGCTCGGGTCCTCGTGTCGGAGGACAAGAAGGTCTACGGCAAAGGTGGATTGCTCGACCAGTTCAAGACTGAGGACATGCCTCGGGTCGCCATCAGCGTAGACATGCTCGACACGGGGGTAGATGTCCCCGAGGTGGTGAACCTCGTGTTCGCCAAACCGGTCTTCAGCTTCACCAAGTTCTGGCAGATGATCGGCCGAGGCACCCGCATCCTCAACGCTGACCTCAACAAGCGAAAGTCTTGGTGCCTGGAGAAGGATAAGTTCCTCATCATCGACTGCTGGGCGAACTTCGACTTCTTCAAGCTCAAACCCAAGGGCAAGGAGCCGGGCCAGCAGCTTCCGATGCCCGTGAAGCTGTTTCGCACCCGGTTGGACGCGCTGGAAGCTGCCCTCGCCGCTGATGCTGGCGATGTGGTCGCCACGGTGAAGGACGACCTTCGTGCCGACCTCGACACGCTGCCGTCGAACAACGTCATCGTGTCTGAGGCTCAGATCCACATCGACGCTCTCCACGACGACAACTACTGGCAGAACCTCACGGCGAAAGACCTCGGACATCTCCGCTCCATCATCTCCCCTGTGCTTCGCGCACGGTCGGCGGCCGACTCCAAGGGCATGAGATTCGAGATTCACTGCGTCGAGGCAACAGCGGCGCTCGTGGCTGCGAACGAGAGCGCCCTCGAAGCGGCACAGGTGAGCATCATTGAGCAGGTGGCGGAGCTACCGCTGACGGTCAACGTCGTCGCCGAGCACAGAGACTTGATCGAGGCGATCCAGACGAAGCATTGGTGGGTCACTGTCACAGACGAAAAGCTGCGAGAGGCCAGCGCCACGCTGACGCCACTGATGAAGAAGCGGCAGCCAAACACGACTGGGATGGTCCACTTGGACATCGCCGACCTCACCCTCATCAAGGAGGTCGTTGAGTTCGGCCCCGAGCATGAGCGTCTGAGCACGACCGCCTACCGTGAGAGGGTCGAAGCCTTCGTCCTCGACCTCGTGGAATCGAACCCTGTGCTTCAGAAACTCCAACAGGGACACGACTTCACCACCGCTGAGGTCATGAGTTTCGCCGACCTTCTCGCAGGCTAAGACCCCTACGTCACCGAGGACTTGCTGAAGAAGGTCTACGACCACAAGACGGCCCGGTTCGTGCGCTTTATGAAGCACATCTTGGGCCTTGAGACCCTTGCCCCGTGGGGAGAGACGGTGACCTCGGCGTTCGAGGACTTCATCGCCGAGCACAACACCTTCTCGGCCATGCAGATCCGGTTCCTTCAGACGCTGAAGACGTTCGTGCTTCAGACAGGCCGGGCGAGCAAGACAGACCTCATCGAGGCACCCTTCACCCAGATCCACCCCGACGGGATCAGGGGTGTCTTCCAGCCTCGTGAAATCAGGGAAATCCTCGCCTTCACTGAGAAGCTGGTCGCCTGACCAAGCACGCCACTCCAAGGACTACCACTCGAATGCTGACCTCTGTATTACGCTCCAAGATCGACTCCCTCTGGGACAAGTTCTGGTCGGGCGGCATCGCCAACCCGCTGACGGCGATGGAACAAATCTCCTACCTGCTCTTCATTCGCAGGCTCGACGCCACTGACCGCAAACGGGTCGATGACGCTGAGTGGGCCGACCTGAAGTACGACTCCCTGTTCGAGGGGAAGTACAAGCGAATCGACGGGACGGAGCACGACAAGGAGGAACTCCGGTGGAGCGACTTCAAGCACCTCACGGCCGACGACATGCTCATCCATGTCCGTGACCGGGTGTTCCCCTTCATCAAGGGCATCGGCGGTGAGGAGGCGAACTTCACCCGGCACATGAAGGACGCCGTATTCCTCATCCCCAAGCCCTCCCTGCTGGTTGAGGCCGTGAGCATCCTCGACGAGATTTACGAGGAGATTGAGCGAGAGCGGCAGGAAGATGGGCAGACCTTCCACGACACGCAGGGCGACCTGTACGAGCATCTCCTCTCCGAAATCAGTTCGGCCGGGAAAAACGGCCAGTTCAGGACACCGAGACACATCATCCAGATGATGTGCGCCCTCGTGAACCCGAAGCTCGGTGATGTCATCTGCGACCCCGCGTGTGGGACGGGCGGCTTCCTGCTCGGTGCCTACCAGCACATTCTCACGCAGCACACGAGCGAGGGCCTGCGGACCGTGGACGACAACGGCCTTGAGCGTGGCTTGGTGGGCGACGAACTGACCGATGAGCGGCACTGGGAAGTGCTAAGGGAGAAGACCTTCCACGGATTCGACTTCGACGCCACGATGGTCCGTATCGGGCTGATGAACCTGATGTTGCACAACATCGACACGCCGAACCTCGACCGAAAGGACACCCTTTCCAAGAAGTACGACGAGGCGGCGGTCTTCGACGTGGTGCTGGCGAACCCCCCATTCAAGGGGAGCATCGACAAGGGTGACATCCACGAGGACTTGAAGCTCGGGACGACGAAGACGGAGCTTCTCTTCGTCAACCGCATCATCAACCTCCTCCGCATCGGCGGCAGGGCCGGTGTCATCGTTCCTGACGGCGTGCTCTTCGGGTCGAGCAACGCACACCAGAAGCTCAGGAAGATGTTGGTCGACGACTGTGAGCTTCAAGGGGTCGTGTCGTTGCCGTCCGGCGTCTTCAAGCCCTACGCAGGGGTGAGCACGGCCATCCTGCTCTTCGTGAAGGGGGGCGAGACGGAGAACGTCTGGTTCTACGACATGACAGCGGATGGCTACTCGCTGGACGACAAGCGAGCCAAGGTGAAGGACAACGACATCCCCGACATCGTGAAGCAGTGGAAAGACCGAGACGCCTCGAAGGAGCCGGACAGGAAGGCGAAGTCGTTCTTCGTGCCGAGGAAGGAGATCGAGGACAACAAGCACGACCTTTCCATCAACCGCTACAAAGAGATCGTCTACGAGGAGGTTGAGTACGACCCGCCGAAGGTCATCTTGAAGAAGCTGCGGGACTTGGAAACGGACATCAGGAAAGACCTCGACGCTTTGGAGGCCCTGCTGTGAGTGATACGCCTACAACACTTGGCAGACATATCGAGATCGTGTCCGGCTTTGCCTTCAAGTCAAAGCAGTTTGGTTCCGACGGCGAGCTTCCCATCATCAGAATCAGAGATGTGAAGCGTGGCTTCTCCACCACACGCTACACGGGAGACTTCAAGCCCAAGTTCTTGGTCAACGATGGGGATCTGCTCGTCGGCATGGACGGTGAATTCAACGCCGCCGTGTGGAGGGGCGGGAGAAGTCTGCTGAACCAGCGAGTGTGTCGCATCTACCCGACTGAAGGGCTCAACTTCGACTACCTCAAGCACCTACTGCCTGCCGAGTTGAAGCAGATTGAAGATCGCACGGCATTCGTCACCGTTAAGCACCTGTCAGCCAAGCAAATTCGGAATATCCCCGTCACCCTCCCACCCCTCCCCGAGCAACGACGCATCGCCGACATCTTGGACAAGGCCGACGGCATCCGCAGGAAGAGGCAGGAGGCGTTGAAGCTGACCGACGAGTTCCTCCGGTCGGCGTTCTTGGAGATGTTCGGCGACCCGGTGACGAACCCGAAGGGGTGGCCGGTGGTGAAGTTGGGTGAGGTCTGCAAGCGGGTGACTGATGGAACCCACCAAACACCAGAATGGTCGCCCGAAGGCGTCCCATTCCTGTTCATCAGCAACATCGTCAACGGTGAAATAGACTTCGGGGCAAGGAAGTTCATCACCGAACAGTCTTGGACTGCCTTGACCGCCAGATGCCCTATCGAAGTCAACGACATCCTCTACACCACGGTCGGAAGCTACGGCAACGCCGCCCTCGTCCGCGCCGAACGCCGATTCTGCTTTCAGAGGCACATCGCCCACATCAAGCCTGACCCACACAAGATCCACCCGGAGTTCTTGCTGGGACAGATGCAATCGGATGGCGTTAGGCGTCAGGCCGACAGACAAGCGAGAGGGGTTGCTCAGAAGACGCTCAATCTGCGTGAGTTGAAGAAATTCTCAATCCTGCTGCCACCATCGACGCTTCAACATGAATACGTTGCGTTGCGAAGACGAGTCGAAGGGTGTCGCCAACGACATCGTGAGGCGAGCACCCAATCCGCCGAACTCTTCGATTCTCTCGTTCAGCGGGCCTTTCGAGGAGAACTGTAGCCAGCCATGTCTCTCACCACCCGGCAACTTCTCATCGAGGTTGAGCGCATGAAGCTCGGCCTGACGGCGCAGGCTACTGGCGGCCATCTTGACGGAGCAGAGTATCAACGACTGCGGCGACTGTTCCGAACCAACCCGTGGCTCAAGAGCCGTGTGCCACGATTCGTGGAGACGTGTCGTACGACAGACGAGTTCTGGTCCTACATCAAGCCGAAGTTCGAGACGTATCAGGAACGGCGAGACTACCTGTCCGGCAGCTTCAACCCCATCCTCGATGCGCTCGAACTCCGAGACATCGAGGCCGCCAAACTCGTGGACGTAGATTTGGAGTTGATGTCTTCCGACCCTCTGACGCATGACTACATCACCGAGCAGATCAGCAAGTGCAGAGACAAGATGGACGGCGACGACTACGACGGGGCCATCACCAACGCCAGAACCCTGCTTGAAGCCGTACTGCGAGAGCTTGAAGGCCGCCTCAGCGACGAAACACACAAGCCTGATGGCGAGCTGCAACGCCAGTACAAGCGGGTCACCAAGCTCCTCAACCTCGACCACAAGAAGAAGGGGTTGGACGGTCCGTTCGTCGAGATCCTCAGAGGCTTCGTCAGCGTCGTGAATGGTCTGGCAGCCCTGCGGAACACGGCCAGCGATGCACATGCGAGGAGCTACAGCCCGGACGAGCACCATGCCCGCCTTGCGGTGAACAGTTCCAAGACCATCGTGACGTTCCTCTTCCAGACCTACGAGTATCAGCGGGAGAAGGGGTTGTTGGTGAACGAGGGCGGCACCACCGGGGAGCCGTGAAGTTGAGGCCGTCACCAGGGGCGAGCAGCGCCGAAGGTCTGTGCCCAAGAAGCATTGAATGTCCCCAGTACCTGGAGAGCAACATGAGTAGCGAAACACTGCACCATCGGGCGAGCGAAGCACATGAAGCCATCGAGCGGCTGCTGACCGCGGCTCGTGAGCATCACCACCGGGAGATCAATGAAGTCATGGAGGAGATGCGGCGTCTTCGAGCGGCCCAGGAGTGGTTTGATGTTCTCGCCGGGTACGTTTTGGATTCCACGGATCTCGACCTCATCGCGACCATCACAGTCAGCCTTCATCGCCGCGACAACCCCAGCCAAATTGAAGTTGCGCCCTTTGTGGACAAGACCCAGGACGCCATCAGGAAAGACCTGTTGACGCTCAACACCCTTGAATACATCTACAACTCAATGGGCTCCGATTCCGTATTTGATTCGGATTTGATCGCGGCTGCCGCGGCCCGCGCCTGCGTCCGTGAGCGCCAGCTGCCGCAAGGTGAGTTCCTGGAAGAGGCCGCGGACTGGTCTGTTCTGACGCAGCAAGAAGCCCGGGTGCTGTTGGACCTGACCCTCGAGCCGCTCACCCTCTCTGCTCAACACTTCGGCGGCTTGTTCGCCACGCCTATCGAATCTCTGAGCAACGTGGCGAGCAGACTCCTTTATGAAATCGCACCCATAGCCATCCCAGATCCGCTGGCGCGGCTGGAGCTGATTTGTTCGGCCTTGTCTGACGATAACTACATCTACCCGCATAACCCGATCGTCGAGCCCGTTGTTGATGCCGTGAGCACCATGTGTACGTCGCTCGACCTAGAAGATTGGGCGGTGGCGAATCGCGCGACCGATGCCCTTGAGGCCCTCGGGTCGGTGTACATGGAGGGCTCCCTCGGCGCGCGAGTCGAGGAAGTGCGTAGAGCCGCTGGGCGTGGTGAGGAAGACGAAGCCTAAACTACCCCCCTGGCGCGGCGATGTAGGGCGGGCAGAACTTCGACCCCTCCCGGGTGAAAGTGTGTGCCGTAGGAGTAGGGTTCAGCCTCGACGAGGCCCTCACAAACTAGCGCCGCAATGGCCGGGTTCATCCGCCTTGGCGTCCAGCCGAGTTCGTTTGCGAGCGTCTCCACCAGTATGTGGCCGTCGTGCATAGGCGTTGCAGCAAGCAGAGCGACCAGCGCCTTCGCGTCCGCCGCCGGGCCGGGGAACCGGTTAGGTAGATGCTCGTCCACGGCGATGAAGAGTTCGTCTCTCGGAAAGACCTCGTGGAACCCGCCAATCGAGCTGTGCCCATCTGTAGTGCCGATCATGTTCAGGTCGATCAGTTCGTGGATAGCGCGGCACAGTTGGTCATCGTCCACGTCCAGCGTGACGAGTAGGTGCGCGGTCTCGACGGTGGGGTCATGCTCACAGCCGTGCTTGCTGTGTTCGGCGAGGTAGACGGCGACCTGTGTTGCGTCGCTGGAGAGCGTGATGCCGCTGTCGGGCTCATGCTGGGCATTGTTCAGGGCGGTCAGACTAGCCTCGTGGCCATCCAACCTGTGGATGTGGTCCACGTGGTATCGCGCATTCGCCTGCCGGAATTCGCGCGTTGCCTGCGCGGCGAGAGCGGCGACGGCGATGGGGCCGATGTACGGAACCGCCGCGATGGCAGCGTCCTTCACGGCGGCGAGCAGCGGGGAGGCCGTGTCGTGGCCCTCGACCACCAGCACCTTTCGTGCATCGGCGTCGTCGATTTCGCTAGGTTCATCGGCCATAGTGTTCACCCTCGTGCACCAAAGAAGGATCTGTGCACCGACGTGTCCAGGGGGTTGGGGCCGTCTAGATCTGAGGCGATAGGATGGGTGCCTCGGCACAACCGTGCACACGCTGATGGTGTGCCGCTTGGGACGGAGCTGAGCGATAGCTCACGGGGGTTCGCGCTTGCTGTGGCTGGCTGGAGGCACCGATAATAGTCAATTACCGGTCCTATTTGGAACGTTTTTGGACGCCCCACGAGCGTTTCGTCGTGAGGTTGCGAGGAACGCTCCTCTCGCCGACGCGAGGTTCATGGGCCATAGCTCCGTCGCTGTTCAACATCCACGCCGAACGATCTGCATGACGTGCTGGTGACGACGCGCGGCGATGATAGCCTGACGACAACTGACCGAGGCCGCCGTTACGGTTCGACCGTCCACCGACCCGACACTCTCAAGGTGCTAGAGTAGGATCATGACTAGCAGGGACCAATTCCAGCTTGAGTTCGACTTCGAGGTCGCCTCGAAAGTTGTGAGTCCCGACCGGTCGCCAAACTGGCTAAACGAAGCAGTGGCTTCGTACGAGAGCGGGCGTACCGCGTCCGAAGTGGCGCAGTCGATCGGCGTGTCCGACTATCTGGTTCTGAAGTGGCTTAGACGAGAAGGAACGCAGATTCGTGGCGGCGGCGGACGGAGACACCCCCCTGATCTCAGACAGCAGCTCGTTGACAAGTACAAGTCAGGTCGATCCATGCGGTCAATCTCGCTGGAGACCGGCATCCGCGACGTGACCATCAGGAGCTGGCTCGACGCCTCCGGTGTGCCGTTGCGCCCGCGCTCCAGTGAGATCAGCGCGATTGTGACATGGTCGGTAGACACCGTTGCAGCGTGGGCACATGACCATCAGGCCGGGATTTCAATCACGGCTATCGCGGCGACCCACAAAACGACGAAAAGCACCGTCTCCAAGTTGCTGCGACACCATGGGCACAAGGTTCGTCGCGCAGGTGCGCCTGCAAAGACGCCCATCCCTCCCAAGGCAGAGTTGGCGGCAAACTATGAGGAAAGCGGCTCGATGGAGAAGATTGCTTCTGAGCACAGCGTGTCTGTCTGGGTGGTTCAGAGGTGGATGCGTGAGTATGGCCTTGAAGTCGGAGGCAGAGGAAGCGCGCCAGTCACGAATGAGGAGTTTTTCGCGGAGCGGACGCCCGACCGGCCAAAGGACGGCTGCTGGTTGTGGCACGGAAGTCTGACCCCTCCTGGCTACGGCAAGGCCATGTGGCGGGAGGAAGGGCAGACCAGCGTAATGGGAGCGCACAAGATGGCCCATCTCCTCTATTGCGGCGCTGTTCCTGACGGCATGGTCGTGCGCCATCTTTGCCATCGACGGCGGTGTTGTCGTCCCGACCATTTGGAGGTAGGAACTCACCAGGACAACGCCGACGACCGAGTGAACGCGGGTCGTGAAGCCAAGCACCGGAATCGAAATGCTCGGCGAGATCAACACCGCGACAACGAATCTCGCCTGAAATCGCGCATCGAGAAGGATGATGAGACAGATTGCTGGAATTGGAGGGGAGGGGGGAAGGCAACCGGGTACGGTGTCATGGTTTGGAACCCTCGGCGGCAAGGGGAGCCACGCTCAATCACAACCCATCGCGCCGCCTACCTGCTGTACCGGGGCGAGATACCAGAGGGCGAGCTGGTTCGTCACCTCTGCAACAATAAGGCGTGCTGCAACCCCGACCACTTGGAGCTTGGCTCTGTGGCCGACAATGTTCAGGACGAGGTCGATGCTGGGCGCACCCGCAAAGGCGTCGACCACCATCGAACCACGCTCGTCGGCGCTGAGGTCGTCCGCATGAGAGAGCTCCGAGCAACCGGATGGCTTCACCGGGATTTGGCTGCGGAGTTCGGCGTGTCGATGGGTGCAGTTGCCGCGATCACCACTGGACGAACCTGGGCGCACGTTGGCGGCCCGATCACTGCCCCGGCCACCGGCACCGGGTCGGGGAATCCGACGGCACGCCTCACAGAAGACAAAGTGCGACGTATCAGGAGCGAAGTTGAGTCGAAATCTGCGACTCATCAAGCACTTGCCGACGAGTTTGGAGTGACCGCCGGAACCATCGCACACATAGTGCATCGACGGACGTGGAGGGACGTCGAGTAGAAATCGTCGCAATGTCATGCTCGACAGAGTTGGGTGCCGTGTTTCAGGACGTTGACTGTCAGCGCGTCTAGCGAGTTTGATGTGATGGCCGTAGCAAGCCACAAGCAGAAATTGAGTTCCGAAAACAAAGTAAAGTGATTCCAGCAACATCCGCCGTCACGTCGGAATTATGGGGCCCTCAACACCCCGGAATCACTCGCTGGGACCCGCTTTCGACTCCCGGCGTCTCCACCATTATTTTGAAGTTGTGGTATGAATGCGGGCGGTTACGTTGGTGACCGCCCGCGTTCTAATCACGCTCTGATCACGCCCCGATCACGCTGTGATCACACCAGCTACGGGCGGCGTCGTTTCGGGCGCGGTCCTGCCGACCAACCATCCCGCCCGCGCCGACCAGATTCTCGATGCCCTGAGAAAGACCACGGCCTCGTGGAAATCGATGCTGGCGTGCTTTGTCGCTGGTCCCGAAGTGCAGTTGACGCCAGACAGGCAGGGTCATCCTGACGTGCAGTCGTGCAGTCATCGGACGCTTCAATCCACGTCAATCCCGAGCGATCATGCCTCGCTCTGCGCTGCCTCGATCGTCGCTAGACGGTCACGCAGCGCGATCAAGTGAGGGAGCGCGTTGGGGAGCGCCACAAGCCCGACAGACGCCAAGACATCCGGATCGATGTCGAAATAGGCGTGCGCCAGCACGTCGCGCATTCCTGCCGCTTGCCGCCAAGGGAACTCGGGCGCGAGGGTCTGCACGTCTGGAGGCACATGCTTCGCGGCCTCACCAAGGATCTCGATCGCACGCTCAAGCTTGTAGCGCGTAGCGATGTCGTCCACGAGGGCGTCGCCGCCGCCGGCTGGTGTCCAAGCGACAATCAGCTCTGCGGCTGCGATCATGTCCGCAAGACGGCGACTCGCATCACGCGACACGAAGCCGTTCTCCCGCCACGGCAGCCGCGGCCCCGGGTTTCATGGCTAAGCTTCGCGTGGTCACGAGGTCCACGCGCCGACCAAGCCACGCCTCCAGCGCGAGTTGTAGGTTCATGTAGCCCAAGAAGGTGGGTTGATCGGAGAACTCGACGAGGAGGTCCACGTCGCTCGATGGCTTGGCCTCGTCGCGGGTGGTAGAGCCGAACAGCTCAAGCGACGCGACTCCCATCGCGCGCAGGTCATCGCGGTGTTGCGTCAAGATGGCGATGGTTGTTTCGCGCTTCACCGTGGCTCCCTATGACTTCGGCATGCTGCTCATATGTAAGGATAGCAAACGCCCTGGGGCAAGAACAGGCGCTGGAAAGCTGCGGTGTCAGACACGTATCCTTGACCCTTTCCACCCAAGCGCCGCGCTATTCGCCTGCGCACCGCGGTGACGCGCGCGTCAGCAGCAGCCCGACGACCGACCAGCGCTGGCGGCGACCGCGGCAGGGGTCGGTTGTCCATAAGGGTCGAGCCCTGCAGCCGCACGGTGCTTCTTCCAGCTCCGATCGAGCACCTTGAACTCGGACTCGGTGACGACTTCAAGCTTCTTGAGGGCGAACAGCGCCGATCGCACGGAGACGCCGGGGATGTCAGAGCGAGAGACCTCGCCGCACCCCGGACACCGCATCTGCGGCGGCCGGATCCCTCGCTCCTGCCGGATGGTTCGGCGCTTGGCGGACACGAGCTGACAGAAATCTGCGAGCTCTGCCCACGTCATCGTGGGCGTCCACGCCGCGCTGAGGTCCGCGAGCATCTCAGGAAACCAGACCCTTTGAGCGTCACCAGGAGGCATTGAATTCAGCTCCAATCATTGCACCCTCAAGATGCCATAGTTGCCTCTCCGCGCCAGCCTCCGACCAGAACGAACTCCGCTCCGGCCGCGTTCAGCGCCACAAGAAGGTCCTGGTAATCGTCGGGAAGGCTCAGGTCAGCCATCAAGGACGTCCGACGCCGAGATCGATCACTTCTCCAGGCCACTGTGACCTGTCGCTCGGCCCCGCTTCGACGCCCGGAGTCCACTGCCAAACCCGACGGTTAAGGGCAACGAACGCCTGTAAGCGCGCCGCAATGTCCAGCTCAGCGTACAAAGGGGCAGCGTGACCGCCAAGCTCCACCACGGTCGCGGTCCACGTCGCGGTCCACGTCGCTCGGCGTTCAGCCGCTCGCTGTTCCGTTGTGCGCCTGGGGCTTGCGGTGCTCATTCGGGGCTCCCTGGTCGCCGGGCCATCGCGACTGGCGCCGCCTCATCTGTCTGTAGATTCTACCAGCTACGGCAGGCGACCGACAGCCAATCCGGGTAGCTTCACAGCCGTCGCCGCATCAACCTAGACGCCTCCGAGCCGCTGCGTGTGCACGAAAATCCACCCTTCGGTCGACCGAACCGTCGATTTTCGTGCCATGCTACCCTCATTCCACCCCACGTTGACCTCACCCAAAGGACCCCCATGCCCCAACAACACCTCACCACCACCACCCCATTCGAAGACATCCTCGACGAGCTCGAAGCCCTAGCCCGCGAACACCTCCTCTTCTACCGCGTCCAGGTCGGCAACATCCTCCTACAGCACTTCTGGGGCGGAGACGCCCACGCCTTCAGCAGCTCGGACCCCACCAAAGAGGCCCGCTTCGAGCTGTTCTTCACCAAGTGCGGCGAGAGCCTTTCGCGCTACGGCCTCTCCAAGCGCCAGGCCCGCGACAGCATCCGCGCCGCCATTGTGGTGCGGACCCTGCCGCCTGCGATCGCCGAACGCCTCTTCCTCACCCAGGTGCTCCTGCTCTCGCGGCTGCATGATCCCACCGCCCGGGCGCGGGTCGCCGACGCCGCTATCGCCAGTGATTGGTCGGTGCAGCAGCTGCAAGACGCGGTGATGGCGGTCAGGGCGGGGCTGCCGCTGGACGCGGACCCCGAGGCGCCTGGTGTGCAGGTGCCCAAGGATGAGAGCGCCGCGCCGACGCCGGTTCCGGGGCGCCTAGTGACGCGCGTGGAGAAGCTGGCGGCTGAGGTACAGAATTGGACGGCGCAGTGGGCGCGTGTCGATGGCGGCAAGCTGCGGAAGGTGCAGCGTCAGCGCTTGGTCGCGGCGGTGGAGCTGCTGGAGGCGCAGGCGGCGGCGCTTCGGCGGGGGCTGGATGGGTAGGTGATAGGCCGCCAACTCGGGCTGGGGCGCGCGCCCCGCGCTCACCCCGCCCACGCACTTGACCAGGGTCTCGGGATTACTCAGTGTATGGGCCGAGACGTCAGCTGTTGTGCGAAACAGCCGCGCCCGATGTCCCATGGAGCCCAATCATGCGTACTGCGAGCCGATACCTTCCGATGCTGATCATTGTGGCGATGTCGACCGTCGCTTGCGGCGAAGACACCTCGACTGAAGGGCCGACCATCACAAGCTCGAACGCCGACGCCGCGGGTCAACTCGACGGCGCCGCTGTGGGCGACGGTAGCGCCGCGGGCGACGGCAGCGTGGCGGGCGACGGTGGCGAGGCGGACGCCGGCACAACCAACGCGGACGCGACCACGATCCCACAAGATACCGCTGTGGCTGCGGACACGGCGGCGCCGGAAGACACGGCGACACCCGCGGACACGGCGGCGCCCAACGACACGGCATCATCTGCGGACACGGCGGCGCCCAACGACACGAACGAAGTCGGCGATACAGCGGCTCCCCAGGACGCTGCATCGACCGACGACACGACCCAAACGCCCGACGCCGGTGCGCCGCCCTGCGTCGATGATAAGGGTTGTTATGACGGCAACCCATGCACCGTCAACACGTGCGACAAGGCGCTCGGATGCACCACGAAGGCCATGCAAGACGGCGTGAAGTGTGACGACGGCGGCAGCAATAAGTGCGTCATTGGCGGCGTCTGCAAAGGCGACGGCGCGGGCAGCAGCACCTGCGATGGCGGCAAGCAGATCGCGTGCGATGACGACAACCCCTGCACAGCTGATACGTGCAATCCAGCGACCGGGTTGTGTGAGTTCAGCAGCAACACGGCGGCCTGCGACGATGGCGACGCCTGCACGGCCAACGACGCCTGCAAGAACGGGACATGCAGCGGCGTCGCCAAGAGCTGTGACGATAAGAACGGCTGCACGACCGACAGTTGTAATAGCAAGTCAGGCGACTGCGCGCACGCCAACAACACCGGCGCCTGCGACGACAACAACGCGTGCACCGCCAACGACGCGTGCGCGGCCGGCAAGTGCGCCGGCGGGCCGAAGACGTGCGACGACGGCGACGTGTGCACCACCGACAGCTGCGACGAGAAGGCGGGCTGCCAGACGAAGATCGCGATTGGTGCGCCATGCGCTGATGACGCCAAGTGTCTGAAGGGCACCTGCGGCAAGGGCGCTGACGGCAAGGTGACCTGCGCTGTGGGTGTGATCAAGGGCTGCGACGACAACAACGCCTGCACAATCGACACCTGCACGGCGGATAAGGGCTGCCAATATGACCCCGCAAAGGATGGCACCAAGTGCGGCGACGGCGATAAGTGTGTCGACGCAGCTGTGTGCGGCAAGGGCAGCTGCCAACCCGGCAAGAAGCTCGACTGCGCCGATAGCAACCCGTGCACCGACGACGCCTGTGACCCAAAGATCGGCTGCAGCTGGTCGGCGAACACCGCCGCTTGCGACGATGGCAACAAATGCACCGCCGGTAGCGCCTGCAGCAACGGCCAGTGCGCCGCGGGCAAGCCTGTCGACGCAGAGGCCGTGTGCGGCGACAAGAACCCATGCACCGCCGCGACCTGCGACCCGACCAAGGGCTGCACCAACGTGGCGAAGGTCGTGACGGTGAAGTGCGACGGCACGGTCGCGGAGGGCAGCTGCTACAAGGCGATCAAGCAGACCGGCAACTGGACGGCCGCCGAGAAGGGTTGCGTGGCCTGGGGCGGGCACTTGGTCAGCATCGCCTCGGCGCAGGAGAACACCCGGGTTCGGCAGCTGGCGAACAGCGGCTGCGGCAACGGTTGGACCACCTTCATCGGCCTCACCGACGCCGCGAAGGAAGGGGTGTGGGTGTGGACGGACGGCACGGCCTATACGTACAAAAACTGGGCAACCAACCAGCCGAGCAACTCGGGCAACAACGAGGACTTCGTGGCTCTGGATAACACCGGCACTTGGAACGACGTGAACACGCAGAACACGGGCTGCTATGTCTGCGAAAAGCCCGTAACCACGGCCCCGCCGTGCGACGACGGCAGCGCTTGCACCAAGGGCGAGACCTGCGCTGGCGGCAAATGCCAAGGTGGCACGACGAACGGCTGTGACGACGGCAAGCCGTGCACGAAAGACGCCTGCGACCCGAAGACCGGCGGCTGCTCCTGGAGCTCGCTCAGCGGCACCTGCGATGACGGCAATAAGTGCACCGGCGACGGCGTGTGCAAGACGGGCACATGCCAGGTCGGCGCGGCGAAGAGCTGCGATGACAAGAACACCTGCACCATCGACAGCTGCGACGCCAAAACGGGCGCTTGCGTGAACAACGGCGCGGGCAACGCCGGCAAAGCGTGTGACGACGGCAGCAAGTGCACCAGCGACACCAAGTGCACAACGGCCGGCAAGTGCGCGGGCAAGGTGGTTGTCTGCGATGACGCCAACGCGTGCACGCTCAACAACTGCGACCCAGGCACGGGCAAATGCACCTTCTCCGCGAACAACGGCGCCACGTGTGACGTGGGCCCGTGCACGACTGGGGACGCTTGTAAGAACGGCCAATGTCTCGCTGGTCCGGGTAAAGGCTGTGATGACGGCAACAGCTGCACGCTCGACACCTGCGACGGCAAGACCGGCAAGTGCGCGTTCAACAACGGCAACGAGAATGGAGCGTGCGAGGACGGCAAAGCCTGCACGACTGGCGACACCTGCAAGGCCGGTACCTGCACGCCGAGCAAGGATAACTGCACCATCGCGAGCACCAACTTTGACTGCACGAGCCAAAATACGAACAAGGGCTGGACCCTGGAGGGGAGCAACACGGGCAGCGTGCGTTGGCGCTTCGACAACAGCCCGGGTGTCAGCGGCATGAGCTGCACGCTCAACTTCAACGACGACAACGACTATAGCCCGAACCAAAACTACGAGGCGGCGACAAACCCGTCGACACATCGCCGCGCTCGCTCGCCGTACTACGACGTGACAAAGGTGAAGGGCTCCGTCGAAGTGTCATTCGATTTCTACCGCGATATGGACCTGACCAGCGACCGTGTGCTGCTGTACGTCTACCGCAACACCGACACCAATTGGGCTAGTCCGCGCGACGTCATCGAGCTGCCGAGGACTGGCTGCGACGGCCCGGGCACGACGTGCATGAAGAAGATCTTCAAGGGCTACAAGGTGTACCCAAAGGGCGTGGCCGGCTCAACGTTCCGGTTCTATGTGACGGTGACGGGCTCTGGCAGCGGCAAGGGCTTCTACATGGACAATGTAAAAATAAGACAGGGCCCGGAGACCCCCGAGGTGTGCAACGACGGTAAGGACAACGACGGCGACGGCGCGACCGATTGCAAAGACACGGAGTGCACAGGCACCAGCGCCTGCATCGAGGCCTGCGGTGACGGCAAAGACAACGACGGCGACGACCAGGTCGACTGCGATGACAGCGATTGTTCGAACGACCTCGCCTGCGTCAAACCCATCTGGTCGCAGAGCTTTGACTGCACCAAGGCACACGGCTGGAGCCTCGTGAATCGCACGGGTTGGAGCACCAAATGGGCCGTGGACCAGACACCGACCGTCGCCGCGCTCCAGTCGTACGGTTGCACGATGAACCTGAATAATGGCAAGAACTACTGCCAGAACCAGACCCAACAAGGGAGCCAGATTCGCTGCGCCGGGCTGACTGCGCCTTACAATGGATCGAGCTGGTACATGAGCGCGCTCAGCCCCTGGATCGACGGCACAAAGATTAACAAGAACGTTGTGCTGCGCTTCGACACCTACCTGGACATCGACACGGCGGATTCAGCGCGGGTGCGCGTCTACGTCGAGGGCAGCAACGACTACGTCCACGAGTTCTACATCCCAGAGACGGGGTGCAACGGCACGTGCATCAAGAAGCTACAGAAGGACGTCGCGTTCACGTTGACGGCGGTGAAGCAGAAGAAGTTCCGGCTCCGCTTCGCGTATGTCGGTCAGGCGTCGGGGACGACCGAGTTTTATAATCAGGGCGCTGGCTTCTTCTTCGACAATGTGCGGGTTTACGCGCCGTAGCCTAGCTGCGGGTCGAGGGTCAGGTATTTCCAGTTCACACTTCTTAAAGTATGAACTGGAAATACCTGACCCTCAGTACTCTGGCGCTGGTCGCCCGGATCGACGGCGACGTGGTGCTTCTGGCCATCGACGCGACGACCGGAGAGCTACGCCACCGCACAGCGCTCAACTGAACAAACCGTGGCCAAACCACTTGCGCCGGGACCATCAATAACCACTCCAAACAACAAATTAAATCACATTTCCTATGTTGAAATCTTCTACATAACCCGAATCCTCCACAAGATTACCGGCTCACGACCGGCCAACGGCTAGATGCCAAAATCATGCTAAGACACTAAATATAAACGAACAGCATAACCTCGTAGCATCTGCGGCACACATTTTGCTCTCCAACACTGCGGTTTACGAACAGTTCCAGGGGGCTCTTATGCAGCGACAATCAACGACTTCACCGCAACCGTCCGCCCTCGTCATCCGGTGGCGCTGGTTCACCATTTTTGCGCTCACCGCGGCCTTTCTATCAGCGTGTACGCAAGATAACGGCATGGCCGCGGCTGACGCTGACCCACCCAACGACACCGCTGTGCAGCTCGACGTCGTCGACAGCGGCGCAGCCGATGGCGCCACGGCCGACAGCGGCGCGGCGGACGACGGCGGTGCGCTGCCTGACGTCACCGATACCGTCTCCGCGGCATGCACTGTCCTGACTGCGGCGAAGAAAGAGGCGAGCGCAGATGCCGTCGATTGCGGCAGCGCGCAGAAAAACAGGGCCGATGCAAAACAGGTGTACGCCTGCGCCGCCGCCGCGCTTCTCGCTGGCAAGCCCTTCATTGCCCACTTCGTCTCGTATGGCATCGATTCGGAGCTTGAGGACGCCATCGTTGGGATGAAAGACGGCGCCGTGATCACCTTCGCGTTTGACTCTTACCCCTATGGAAACAAGGCAGTCTATCGAACGCCCTGCTTGGGGCCGTACCTAGCGCAGCACAACGGGCTCGATACGATTTGGCTGGATAGACCGCAATTGCGGTAGGGACGACCCTTGACGAGCCGCCCCCCGCGC
>ERZ889078.1352-NODE-1352-length-19627-cov-9.025036_pt1 | contig 19627 bp, 9 predicted proteins | sample MGYA00521266_ERZ889078 | MGnify/ENA primary metagenome ERZ889078 (study PRJEB32303, sample SAMEA104408618) | aquatic metagenome | biome: Brackish water; feature: Pelagic; material: water | place: Baltic Sea | collected 2014-06-16T06:34:00 | depth 76,534 m ...
ATGTCCGTGAGGTTCAGGTCGGTCGCCATGTTGCTCATCAGCGTCAAGAAGCGATTGCCGACGCTGTGCCAGAAGTAGAGCACCCGGTGCGAATCGCCGGCGAAGCGGGAGCCATAGACGACGTCGGCCTTGCCCTCCTCGATCGGCTTGATCAGGCGGTTGTACTCGCGCGGGTCGTATTCCAGGTCCGCGTCCTGCACCAAGACGAGGTCCCCGGTCGCCTCCGCAAATCCACGCCGCAACGCCGCGCCCTTGCCTTGATTGCGCTCCTGCAGACAGACCCGCACCTCGGGGTGGGCGGCCGCCAGCTCGGCGAGGATGTCGCGGGTGCCGTCGGTGCTGCCGTCGTCGACGATGATCAGCTCGATCTCAAAGGGTTGCTCGAGCACGATCCCGACGATCTCCCGGATCGTGGCGCGCTCGTTGTAGCAGGGCATGACAACCGTCAGTTTCATGGAGGCTCCTTCTACGTGCCCGCGCTGGTTCGAGTTGCGCACGGCATCGGTTGGCTGCGTGTGACCCGGGTCGGCTTCGCACCGACACCCGTGAATCCCAATCTAATCCAATACTTTGGTGCCAGATCACGGCATCCGACACGCAACGGCGCGAAACATAGGGGCTTGCCCAGACACGGTCAAGGTCGCCTCCTCAATCTGGCGAGTCGGCGCGGGCGCTGATGGGGGCACGGTCGCGCCGCGCACTGGCCTATTGGGTCGTGAAATGCCACGCCAAGGTGCGCTCGGCGCCCCCGACCGTCAGCTTCAAGCGCACAGTGTAGGTCTCCCCTGCGAGCAGTGGGCTGTCGCTGTAGAGCGCCACGGCGTGCCGATCGAAGGTCTTCATGTTGGGATCGTTGTCGGCGTCGAGGAACACGTGGCTCACGGCGTTTCCGTCGCTGTCCTCCAACGTGTGCGCCCCCCAGGCCGTGGCGCTGGCGACGTGGGCGGTGATCACGGGTCCGCTCGGGTAGCCGTTCGGCGGTGGTGGCGGCTGGGGACCCTCATTTCCGGACCAAGCGCTGTCCACGCCGGTTTGGCCCGGCCACGGGAACACGACGATCGGGTCGTCCGCGCGGGAGGCACGCGCGGAGAAGTTGATCACCTCTGCGGCGCCGCCCTTGGTCCCAGCCGGCGCGACCGCCGCTCCGTAGCCGAAGCTCACCGCCCCCGGCGCGACGAGTGGCAGGCGGTGGTAGACCGTCGCCATCCAGCCCCGTATCGCGCCAGCGGCGCTGCCGGTGAACGCCATCACCTCGGCACCCGGCGGGCCGGTGAACCCTGCTTTGGTGACACGTTCGCCAGCGTTGACGCCAGTGAACCCGTCGCCGAACGCCGCGTCCTCAGCGTGTGGGCTCAGGCCTTTCGCCTTGTACTGCTGGGCATGCGTCACATAGAACTGCGCGTGCGCCTGCGCGGCCTGTGCGAGGGCAGCGTCCTGCACGATCCCACCGACGCCGACGGCGCTCCGTACCTTCAAGAGCTCCACGTGCGCGGCCTGCTGTGCGGTCGACAACGCGTCACTGCCGGTCGTCGTCCCAGGCTGCCTCGACGGGCCAGGGTGCAGGTCGCCCAGCGACGCGCCGTTCCAGTCCACGGTGCCCCGGAGCGCGCCACCGTCGGTGCTGCCGCCGTCCACGCCCGGTTGTGGCAGGGGCGCCTTCCGATCCGCTGACCACGCCCCGATGACGCGGCAGCAGGCCTGGTCGTCACCCATCACGACCGACCCCGACACTTGGTAGCCGTTACTGAACTGGCCGGTGATGACGTAGCCGCCAGCGGTGATGTTGATCGCCGGGACGCCGAGCCATCGGCCTGCGACCTCCCCGCCGTACGTTGTCTCACAGCCGCCATTGTCGGTGCACTTCGCCTCGTGCACCACGAGCGCTTCCACGTGCCCACCCCGCAACGTGAAGGACAACTCGTCGCCAACCCAGAGGCCGTCCAGCGGGCCCGTGGGCGCCGCGTCTGTGCTGCCGCAGCCGGCCAGGGTCACCGCCAGCAACAGCAGCACGCCGCGTTGCGCGACACAACGGAGGGGTTTCCGACGGCGGCTCATGAGGGCTCCTCTGTGCGGGAAAGCGCGGTAAGCGCTTGCGTCGCCGCGCGCAGGTTGACGCAGAGCGCGCGCTTCCGCGAGCCCAATCTTGTGGTGCTGCATGTGCGCTGCGTGGTCTGAGGTCGCAGAAAAGGCGCTAGGGCTTGCCGCGGCGCATGGCCTGCGCGAACATGCGGCGTCTGATGGAGGATTCCCTGAGCCGTCTACGTCCCTATACGCGCCAACTCAACGTCACGGTCGTCGCCACAGCGCTGCTGGTCGTGGCCTTGGCGCCGCTGTCGCTGAGCGGTTGTGGTGACGCGAAGGCGGATCGAGAACGCACGGAGGCCGCAAAGCAAGCCCAGGTCGCGATCGCCGCGTACTCCGCCGCGTCTCAGGAGGCCAACAACCTCCATGGTGAGGTGATTCGACAGTTCGCCAAGGCCAACAGCTCGACAAATCTGCCTGATTACCGGGAGGCGATGCGGCGCGACGTGCTGCCGGCGATGGATCGGTTTGTGGCGCGGTTGAAGGGGATGCCGGCCGACACACCGCAACTCAAGCGCATCCACGGCGGCTTGATCAGCGCGTACACGGACGCCAGAAAAGACATCGCCGCCTTCGTCGATCAGCTGCAGACGGCCCGCGATCTCGAACGATTCGCGGCCATCCGCAAGCGACTGCAGCAGCGCGTCGGCGCGTATCAGAGCGACTTGGCCGCGTACTACAAGAACTGGAATCGCCAGCTGCGTGGCGGCGCCAGCCCCGCCAGCCCAAATGGTCCCCCCGCAGCGCCTGCGGCGGCTACGGCCACCGTCGCCCCTTGATTCGGGCGTCGCAGCGGCAGCGGCAGCCGCCGTCATTCGTCCCGGGCGTCCCGATGCGTCCGGCTCTCGGGCTCGTCATGATGGGCTTGTGTGTCGTCACCGCTTGCGGCAGCGCGGCGCCCGCACCCGCCAGCGCCCACCACGCCCGTGACCGCATCCTCAGCGCAGTCGAGGCCCTGGATTCGGCCGTGCCGCTGCGACTACGGTACAATCCCGCCCCCTGCGCGTGCCCGGCTTTTGAGGTGGATCTGGGCGGTCGCTGGGTGCGTGCGAGTTGGCCCGCAGCGCGGCAGCCGCCATGGACGGAGCTGGCCCAGCGCTTGGCCGCGACGTCTGCACAGCAGTGGCCCGTGTCGTTGCGGGTGATGGGGCGCATCGATCGCGAGGTGCAACGCACGCGCGCCGGTGGGTATGCCGTCTCGATCGAGGTCACCGAGCTGCTGACCCCCTAGGCGCGACCCCGCCTGGACCGCCCTGCGGCGAATACTTGACGCCTCCGGTCCGTTGTTAACCATGTTGTTGGGCCGAGTTTGGCCCGTTCCGTATCAGGAGATACCGATGATCACCCGTTTGGCCCTCACCGTTTCTGTGATCTCCTGCGCTGTCATTCTGACCGCGCAGCCGGCGGAGGCGCGTAAGTCAAAATCGAAGGCGACGCCAAAGCTGAGCCTGAAGGTGAGCAAGGGCAAGAAGACGATCGGCACTGAGGTCCTGCGGGTCAGAGTTGGCGAAACGGATGAAGATGGCGTCAAGAAGTTCTATTTCTCCACCAAGTCCAGACTCAATGACTCCGGTCGCAGCCTCGGGTTTCGCACCCACACAGTCCTCAACGCCAAGGGCAAGCTGATCACCTACGACCGCTGGATCGACGTCAAGGGAGCCACGCTCCGTCGGCGGGTCTTTCCGTTCAAGGGGGTTTGGAAACACGTCACATTCGCGCAGCAAGGCCGCAAGAACGAGCTGATTGACCTCAAGATCACCGGCCCGATCATCATCCTCGACCCTCGCAGCCCCATCCTCGTCTCCATGGCCGTCGATCGCCTGATCGGCAAGGGCGAGACGCAGTTCGTGAACGTCGAGACGGGCAAGACCGGCAAACTCACCATGACGGCCGAGCACCTCGTTGACGGCGGCGGCAAGCGATACATCCGGTATCACCTCAAAGGCGGGAAAATCGCGGTCTCCGCGCTCCGTGACGACGCTGGTCGCACGCTGCAGGTCGTCGGCCTCGAACGCTACTCCGGCAGCAACGCCACGCTCAAGCCCGGCGCGCTGCAGCCAGCCGCCGCGCCCACCGCTGTCGCTGCGCCCGACGCGGCCGCGACGCCGGTCGACAAGGACGCGCCGATTCCGCCACCGGCCGCCGCCAAGCCCGCCCCTGCAGCCAAGCCAGTCGGCGCCCCTGGTAAGCCTGCGCCCAAGGCCGCCGATCCCAAGGCCATCCATCCCAACACAGCTGTGCCAAAGGCAGCTGCGCCCGCCAAGCCGACCGCCGCCGCCAAACCGGCCGGCGCCACGAAGTCGTCTGGCGGCTGAACCCTAGTCGCCCCAGCGCGCCGCCGCCTCGTCGTTCCACTCGTCGGGGAAGTAGTAGAACCCCTCGCACGCGATCGACAGCAGGCAGGTCTTGCAGGGCGCCTCGTGGCGTCGGCGCGACTGCAGGTAGTCGAACAGGTTCACGTCTTCCATCGAGACAAAAACCATCCGGCGCTCGAGCTTGTAGATGTCGCCGAGGCAGTACTCCTCGTAGCCTTGCATGTAGCAGAGCGGCAAGTTGATGACCTGAATCGTCATGCGATCTTTGTAGGCGTCGATCAGATCTCTGACAGCGCCCGCGGCCTCCGCCGGATCGGGCTGCGTGGCCGCCGACGCCTTACCGAACGGCGTCACGAACTGGATGTTGCACATCTCGACGCCGAGCCGCGTCAGCAGGGCGCCGTACTCCATCAGCACGGGGAAGTTGGTCTTCGTCAGCGTCACGTTCACGCCGAAGCCGACGCCATGGCGCTTGCACAGCTTGGCCGCGTTCGCGATGCCACGCACCGTCTGCTGGAACGCTCCCTTTGACTGCACTTGGGCCTCGTGGACCCCCTCATTCGGGCCGTGGAGCGAGATCAGCAGGTTCGTGATGCCCGATCGGACGATCTTTTCGGCGTTTTTGGGCAGCATCAGCATGCGACCGTTGCTCGTCAGGTTGATCTGGTCGTACCCCATCGCTTTAGCTGACCGCAGCAGGTGGAACAGCATCGGGTTGGTGGTGGGCTCGCCGCCGTCAAAGTCGATCAGATCGTAGCCTTGATCCCTCCGCATCTGCATAAAGCGCAGCTGCTCGTTCACGTCGCCGTGCGTCGGCAGTCGATTACCCGTGGCGCAAAACACGCACTGATTGTTGCAGATGTACGTGGTGTTCATGATGATCTTGCGCGGTTTGTAGGCCGCCAATTTCGTCTCAAACGCTAGTTTGGCAACGTGCAGCGCGCGCGCGGTCCACCCCTCGGCGTCGCCGTCCCGCGTGTCCTGGTAGCAGGGCTGGCCCTGAAACAGCGGGCCGATGTCGCGGTCTTCTCGCTGCGTCCACAGCCCGCGCTCGGTGACGGTGGTGTGCAGCGCCGTGCCAAGAATGGGCGTCGCGAACTGCAGCAGCGGGCGAGCGCCGGTCTCCTCAAAGAGCGACCAAGCCGTCCGGAGCGTGTGCAGGATCTCCGAGCGGGTCTCGTCGGGCTGGCCGATCATCCAATGCACGACCATCGGCAGCCCGGCGGCCTTGGCCCAGAGCGCCACCTTGCGCGTCGCCTCCAGATCGAACTTCTTGCCGATGACCTCGTTGGCGATGCGCTCCGTCGCGCTCTCAGCGCTCACAGAGAGCTTCTTGGTGCGGTGCGACAGGCGCTGAACCTGCAGCTCTGTCAGCCGATCAGCGCGCATGCCGTTCGGGAAATCGACGCCCATGTCGAGGGTCTCAAGGGCATCGAGCAGGCCGTCGAGGTGACGTTCGTTGACGTTGACGAGCTCATCGAGCACCACCACGCGATGCACGCCATAGGTCTCTTTGAGCAGCCGCAAGTGGGCGTGCAGCGCCGCGCCGCTGTAGGTCCGATAGTTGCGGCCCTCGAGGCCGGCGCGCTGCCACGGATTGCTCGTGCAGAAGTTGCACTGGTACACGCAGCCGCGCGACGTCTTGAGCGCGAGCAGCGGCGGGCTGCAGTCGAAGATCTCTTCCTTGTGGCGCGCGCGCGCGACCCGACTCAGAAAACCCTGGAAGGCGTCCATGTCGATCAGGTCGTAAGCTGGCAGGGGCAGGGCATCGAGCAGCGTCCCGTCCGGCACGCCGGCGACGATGCGGTGTTCGGGGTGCTCGCCGCTAGTCAGCTGCGCGATCAAGGCCGGCAGCGCGCTGTCCGCCTCGTACTTTTGGCCCCACTCGATACCTAGTTCGTCAAGATCGGCGGCGTTCCACTCGATGAAGTGCATACCGCCCACATCGCAGTCCGCCAGCACGGTCGGCACACCCGGCCACCGGGTTCGCAGGCTCGCTACGAAACGCGTGAGCTCCGCCGTCGCCGGTCGGCTGCGCTGCCATGGCGAGTTGGCGATGACGACGACGTCCGGCGCCGCATCCGGCAGGTACCCCGAGAACGTCGACCACTGCACGCCGAGGCGCACCATGTCGCCGCGCTCGCGCATCAGGGAGGACGTCGGCAGGCAAAAAGCGTCGAGCACCGCGACCTCATGCTGCGCTGCCCGCAGGCCCGCCGCCGCTTGCCACAACCCCGCTCCAGTGAAGTAGGGGTAGTCGATGAACTCGCCGTGCAAGAGCAAGGGGGGCTGAATGAGCAGAGCGCGCGCCAAGGTGAGGCTCCTGCGTTGGGAAGGGAGTCGCCGCTGCAGTATGTCGGCCACACCTACAGCGGGCAAGGCGAGGCGCCGCAATGGCCCCGGAAAATGAAGGTTTTTGCGACCTCGCCGCGCCCGTCCCGGTCAACCCGCGACCCATATTTCGCCTCGTGCCCGACAAAATGTGAAAGCAAATGGCCGCCTCGCGCGTTGTCCCATGACGTGGCGCTGCGCCGTCGTCGGTGGCAACCATTGATTCGGGCTCGGTCGCCGGTCATTGTGATTTGACCACGCAGGCATGCGCGCGGTGCAAAAAGGGTTCAGCACGATGGAGAACGTGATCGTCAATGTCGCACCGAGTCGATCAGGGCGCCTTGCTGGACGGCAACGGCCGGCCTCACGCGCACCGTCGTGCCGACGGACCTTGAACGGGCTGTGTGCCGTGATCGCGCTGCTGATTGGGGTGGCTTGGGCGCCGACCGTGGCGTCGGCCGGCTGGGGAGCACGGGCGAAGAAAGAGGATTCAAAGGGGGCCGCGACGAAAGCGTGGACGGCGAAACCACGGGCGAAAAAACCACGCTCCAAAAAGCCACGGGCGAAGCAGCCACGCCGCCCGTCCGGCGCGCACCCGATCGGGACACGCGCAGCTTCCCCCGGCGTCTCGAAGCCAGCCCGCAGCCCGACAGCGAATGCGGCACGCCCAGACGCGCTGGGGACCCGGGTTGATCGGCTGCTGGCGCCGAGTCGGTGGTCCACACGCGCGGCGATCCGGTTGATGCGCGAGGCCGTGGCGGGTCGAGACATGGCGGTGGCGCTGCGGCTCGCGGAAGCGATCGCGGCGGCCCGGCGGGTGCCAGCCAGCGATCTTGTGGATGCCGCGACCATTCTGGGCCAAGACCAGCGCTACCCGGTGCAGCTGCGGTTGTGGCAGCGGGTTGGACAGTCGCGGAGCGTGCCCCGCTGGCTGCGACGCACCGTCGACGAAGGCTGGTTTGACGCGCTCATGGCCGGCGGCAAACACGCAGAGGCGCGCGCTGTGCTTGCTTTGGCGTTGAAGCGATCACGCATCGGCACCCGATTCTCCCTGTTCGAGCGCCTCGTCGCGTGGGGGAGGGTCGCTGGCGAGGTCGACGAGGCCCGGGAGACGCTGCTGGCCTGGCGCGATCCAGACGCGGCGGTGCTCGGCGCGAGGCTGGTGGCCGAACTGGACGGAGATGACGCCGCGGTGGCGTTGCTGCGCGGCGCGTTCAAGCGGTATCCCGGCCATCGTGCCCTGCAAAAATCCCTGATTGACGCCTTGGTGCGGCAGGGTGGCCGGGCCGAGCTCGCGGTCGTGGTCGCCAGAGTGGTGCGCCTCGCGCCCGGCGACCCGATGCCCTGGCTGAAGGTGATCGACGCGCACATTCTGGCACGCGACAAACGCGCCGCGCGTAAGCGTATCGACCAGCTGCTGGCGCGCTATCCTAAACACGATGTGCTGATTGAGAGCCTGATCGATCGTGAGCAGCGCTTGGGGGAGGATCATAAGCGCTTGAGCGTCATGTTCGAGGCGCTGATTCACGCCAACAAGGCCAACCCGAGCTACCTCGAGGCGTACGGCGAGTGGCTGCTGACGCGTGGCTCACGTCAACTCAAGGCCGCGATCGCGGTCCTGTCGCGCCTGCAGCAGCTGCCCGACGGTGCGTATGAGGGGATGCGACGCATGGCGAGCATTCTGCAGGCCCATGGCCACGTGCGCGAGGCTCAGGCGCTCTTGTTGAAGATGAAGCGGCAGTTCCCAGACCGTAGGGAGACGGACCGCCTGCTCGCGATCTTGTTGGGTCAGACTGGGCGTGACGCCGCCGCGGAGCGTGGCTGGCTGGGCTTGATCACCCTGCCACCTACGCCCGATCTCGAGCGCCGCCGGCTCGCCGCAGACGCGCGTCGCAGTCTGATCGCGCTCTACCGAAAGACTGGTTGGATGACGCCCCGCAGGGTCGCCCTGACGAGACGCCTCGCCAGTGACGGCGGCGACTTGGGCACGGTGCTGCTCTACTTGGAGATGATCGCCGGCGAAGCGGAGCTCAGCGACGTACGTCTGCCAGACGCCTGGTTGGTGGCGTCGGGCACGGCTGGATGTCATCCCATGGCCGAGAAGTGGGCGGTGGATTCCGAGGTCGCCGCGGCGTTGGCCCGGGCTGAGCTCAGGCAAGGGCGCTTGGCGGCCGGTTTGACGCGGCTGCAGGCGCTCGCTGCCCGCGATGCCGACAGCGCGCGCGATCTGTTGATCACGCTGGTCGAGCGCGCCCTGCGGGCCAACCGACCCCAGCTGGTGGCGAAGGCGGAGGCCATCCTCACAGCGGGGTCGCGGGTGGTGACCTCGCAGCTGCTACGACTTGGCGACCTGCACATGCGGGCGGGCGACACCCCAGGCGCGAGCGCGCTCTACGGTCGCGCCGCGCGCGAGAATCCCCGCGACACGCGCCCGATTCTTCGCCTCGCGCGGATGTTTCGGCAACGCGGCCAGATCGCCGACGAAGCCGCCGCGTTGCGCGCCATCGTGCTGCGCACTATCGACGCCGACGAGCTGAACCGGGCCGGTCAGCGGCTGCTGACGCTCGCCATGAGCGATGGCACCGCGGCCGAGCTGCTGCGCTGGCTCGACGCCGTCACCCCGAAACACCCGCGTCGCTCGGTGATTGAGCGCTTCCGCCTGCTCGCCTACGACGTCTGGCTGCGCAGCGCGCCGCTTGAGCGGCTCCTCGGCCGCGACAGCGCGGCGCCCGGACCGGCGATGTTGACCGAAGCGATGGGGAGCGGTGATCTGGCCCTGCGTGTGCGCGCGCTGCGACAGGCCGCACTGGCCCATCGACGGCTCCCACCGGCCCTGGCGCGGCGACTGCTCAAGGACAACAACGCCGCGATTCGGCGCCTCACGGTGCTCGCGCTGGCGGCGTCGGGCACCTTGCAGGCGACGCGGCTGCTGGTCGAGATGGAGGCCGAGAGCGACTGGCAGGTGCGGGTCGCGCAGCTGATGGCGTTTGCGCAGCTCCCCGCGCTCGACGAGGCGGAGCCCTTTCTGATCGGTCGGCTGCAGGAGCGGCAGACCTACTGGTCGGCGTTGGCGGCGCTCGGCATCGGCCGGGTCGGTGGCGAAGGCGCAGTACACCGGTTGCTGACGATCGCTAGGCAGCGCAGCGCGCTGCGCCCGGCCCTGGCGATGGCGCTCGGATCGCTGGTCGGGCGCTTGCCTCAGCATCCGTTGGCGGATGAGGTGGTGGCGAGTCTGGCGCTGTGGTCGGTGCCGAGCCGTGGGCCTCGGTTGAGCAGCTATTTCCAGGCCTACACCGGCCTGTGGGCGCTCGCGGCGACCGGTCGCAGCGACGCACGTGACGTCCTGCTGCGGCGCGCCGTCGACACAGATAGCCCGGTTTTACGGGGCGTCGCGCTGCGATTGGCCGGCGCGGCCCGGCCGCCCAAGCTGGAGGCGGGTGACTGGCACGTGCGTGTCGATTGGGGCCGCAAGTACGACGTCGCGAGCGAGATCGAACGGCGGGCGCTGCTGCCTTGGCTCACGCCCGATCCCGTCATCATGGCCGACGCGCTCGCGCGCCTCGACGCCGAGCTCGCGCCTCGACTCGTGCAGCGCTTTTCCGCCGGCGATGGCGGCAGTCACCAGCGCGACTGGTGTACGGATTTTGACGGACTCTTGGTGCGAGCCCCGAAGATCTCCGCCGCTTGCACCCAGGTGACGCCTGCGCCGGGACCGCCCGTCGCTCCGATCGCCGCGCGATAATCAGCGGGTGAGTTTCCGCGAGGCACCGGCACAGGTATACTCCCCACGCGTGATCCGCCGGCCACACTTGTGACCATGGCCGCTCATGCTGGAGGAAACCGGGATGCAATTGCGCCGATGCGCCCTACGTGCGGGCCTCGCACTCGCCACGCTGCTCACCCTCGCTTGCGGCAATGAGGTGATCGTCTACGACGCGATCCGCCTGGATATCCGAAGCGAAGCGCCCGATGGTGGACCGATCACGCGGTACGACATCGCGGTGCTGGGCGTCGACGCCGGTGGTGTCGTCGTGCAGAAACTCCCCGCCGCCTCAGGCGATGAGGCCAAGAAGTTCGCGGGTCCGTTGCCGGCCGGCGTCGATCTGGTCAACAAGGCGTTCCTCGTCGATATCGATGTGAGCGCCGTCGGTGACGCCGCGCAGATCAAGCGACTGCAGCTCCGTATTCGCGGCCTAGACGACAACCTCAAGGTCCTGACCAGCTGGTCGGGCGTGGTGGACGCCGGTGGCAAGGCCAAGATCAGCGTGATGCTCGCCAAGGCCAAAAGCGGCTGTGACGCCGACGCTGACGGCGTCAAAGATTGCTCGAAAGCGGGTTGTTGCGCCGAAGGCGAGGCGACGGACTGCAACGACGACGCCGCCAAAGGGGCCAGCGCTAACCCATTCGCGACCGAAGACAGCTGCACGCAGTGCGGCAACGGTATCGACGAAGACTGTGACGGCAAAGACAGCGTCTGCATCGACACAGACGGGGACGGCACGCCCGATTGCCAGGAGCTGGCCTGTGGCGCCGGCGCGGAGAAGGACAAGACCATCTACCCTGGCGCGCCCGAGGCGTGCGACGGCAAGGATAACGACTGCGACAACAAGACCGACGAGGATTTGGCGTATGTCGGAATCGATGGAAAACCAGGCCAACTCGCGAAGGGCGACGCCTGTGGAACCGGTGCATGCACAGGCGGTACAGCCGTCTGTAGCGCGGACGGCAAATCGTTGGTCTGCTCGTCAGCGGACAAGAAGGCCGAGAAAGAGGTCTGCGACAATCAGCTCGACGACGACTGCAACGGCAAGATCAACGACGGCTGTGCGCTGCAAGACATCGACGGCGACGGCGTGCCCAACGACAAGGAGGACGCCGCGTGCGCCTTCAAGTACGCGCGCTTTCACAGCGAGTATCACCCCGGAAATACGGCTAAAGAGACGTGTTGCGTGGCCTACACCAAGTTGATCTTGAGTAAGGACAGCGCGTGGACGGACGGTCAACCGATCCCTGCGGGCGCCGTGATGACGAACGCGATCCTCTCCGAGTGCGACACCAACTGCGACAAGACGGTCGTGCCGTGCGGCGCCAAAGACCTCGACGGCGATGGCGTGTCTGCGCCCCTCGACTGTGACGACACCGATCCGCTGACCTACCCAGGCGCGCCCGAGAAGTGTGGGGATGGCAAAGTGCAGGGCTGTGTCGGCGCCGACCCAGCGTGCGATGTGGCCACGGACAAAGATGGCGACGGCTGGAGCGCGCCTGCGGACTGCGACGACGACGACAAGTCAGTGGCGCCGGACGCCCCTGAGGTCTGCAACGGCAAAGATGACGACTGCAATGGCCACGTCGACGACGGCAACGCGGAGGCAGCGGACGCCACGTGCGGCGACAAAGACGGCGAGTGTGGCAAGCAGCCCGGCGTCTTGGTCTGCAAACATTGGCCAGCCGGCCAGGACCCGGGCGCGCTCGACTGCTTGAAGAAGGCGTTCAACAAGGACTCGCTGACGTGCGTCGGCTGTGAGGGGGACAAACGACCGGACACGGACGTGTGCGACTACCTCGACAACGACTGCGACGGCAAGGCGGACGAGGACTACCAGTACACCGAAGAGGGCACGGGCGCGGCGCTGGCGATCGGCGCTGCGTGTGACGGCATCGGCGCCTGTGGCAAGGGCACGGTCGAGTGTCGGATCAGCAAGGACAAGGCGGTGTGCTCGACCGATGTCGACGGCAGCAAGAACGAGAGCAAGACCGAGATCTGCGACAACAAGGACAACAACTGCAACGGCGCGACCGACGAGACGCTGACGACCATCGCGGACTCGTCGTGCGCGAAGGCCGGCGTGTGCTCAGGCGCCGGGGTGCAGAAGATCGTGACCGTCTGCAAGGCCGGAAAATGGGTCTGCGACTACACCAAGGTGCCCAGCATTGAGTTCGACACCAGCAAACCCTGCCAACCGGGCGACGGGTTCTGCCACTGCCCGGGGTTGGGCGCGCAGAAGTGCTTCAAGCTGATCGAGAGCACCTGCGAGGGCAAGGACAACGACTGCGACGGCAAGACCGACGACGACTTCACGTTCAGTGACCTAGGCGTCAGCAAGACGATCGCCGCCACGTGCGGCTCCGGCAGCTGCAGCGGCGGCACCGTGGTCTGCGGCGGCGACGGCAAGGGGTTGACCTGCTCGTCGCTCACAAAGATCAGCAAGGAGATCTGCGACGCCAAAGACAACGACTGCAACGGCAAGACCGACGACGGCATGACCGTGCTCGACTCGCCCTGCAAGCTGATCGGCCAGTGCAGCAAAGACAACGTCACCTCCACCTGTGTGAGCGGCGGCTGGGTCTGCGATTACGACAAGGTCCCCGCCTACGAGAGCGGCAAGGAGCTGAGCTGCGACGCCAAGGACAACGACTGCGACGGCAAGACCGACGAGGACTTCTCGTACGCGGACGTCGGCAAGACCGGCACCATCGGCCAAGGCTGCGGTGTCGGCGCGTGCGCGAGCGGCAACGTGGTCTGCAAGAACGACAAGTCGGGGGTGACGTGTTCGACGCTCATCAAGAAGTCGACGGAGATCTGCGACACCAAAGACAACGACTGTGACGGAAGCACGGACGAGGGCTTCACGTATTTGGGCTTGGCGACGGGCGTGAAGTGCGATGGCGTCGGCAGCTGTGGCAGCGGCGTGGTCGAGTGCACACCCGGCAAGACCGACGTGGCGACGTGCAGCACGAACCCGAACGGCTCGAAGAAGGAGAACGTCACGGAGGTGTGCGACGACCAGGACAACGACTGCGATGGCAGCGTGGACGAAGGCTGCGATGATGACGGAGACAAGCACTGCGACAAGGCGATGACGACTGTCGGCAAACCGAAGTCCTGCGTGCTCGGTGGTGGCGACTGCAATGATTTGAACGCAAACGTGAACCCAGCTACGCCCGAGGCCTGCAACGGCATCGATGACGACTGCAACAGTAAGACCGACGAGGTGTTCTTCTTCAGCGAGGTCAACAACGCGACGAAGCAGACGACGAAGCTTGGCATCGGCGCGTCCTGCGGCCTTGGCGTGTGTGGCGGCGGCAAGGTGTTGTGCAGCGGCACGAGCGCGGCGACCTGCTCGACGATCAGCAAGCAGAGCACCGAGATTTGCGACGGGAAGGACAACGACTGCGACGGGCTCACCGACGAAGGCTGCGATGATGATGGCGACGGCTGGTGCGACATCAACATGCAGGTCGTCGGCAAACCCGCCGTGTGCCCCAACGGCGGCGGGGACTGCAACGACGCCGTGAAATCAACCGCTCCGCAGGCGCCAGAGCTTTGCGACAACGTCGACAACAACTGCGACAAGAAAGTCGACGAGAGCTGCGATCAGGACAGCGACGGCTTCTGCGACAAGGCGCGGGTGACCATCGGTAAGCCGAAGGTGTGCACCAAGGGCGGCGGCGACTGCAACGACACCGTGTCGGACGGCAAGACGATCAATCCGGACGCCACAGAGATCTGCGACGACGTCGACAATGACTGCAGCGGCGGCGTCGATGAGAAGTGCGACCAGGACGGCGACGGTTTCTGCGATGACAAGCGCACCACCGTGGGCACGCCGAAGGCCTGTCCGAAGGGCGGCGGTGACTGCAATGATCTGATCAAGACGATCTCGCCAAGCGCGGTGGAGCAGTGCAACGACATCGACGACAACTGCAAGCTCGGCGTGGACGAGGCGTGCGACGACGACGGTGACGGGTACTGCGACGACACGATGGTGGTCGTCGGCAAGCCCAAGGCGTGCCCCAAAGGCGGCGGGGACTGCAATGACGGCAAGAGCTCCGGCAAGGACGTACACCCGGGCGCCGCGGAGATCTGCAACAGCATCGACGACGACTGCGACACCAAGGTCGACGCCGCCGACGCCGCTGATCTGATCAAGTCAGCGCCGCTGTGCGAGAAACAAGCGGGCGTCTGCAAGGGACAGAAGAAGCCGGCCTCGGCGTGTGTGAGCGGCGCGTGGCAGGACTGTGCGACGAGTGTCTACCAGACGATCACGACGTACGAGCACGGTCAGGAGCAGACGTGTGACGACCTCGACAACAACTGCAACGGCAACGTCGATGACAGCTGCGACGACGACGGCGACGACTACTGCGACAGCTCCATGACCACCAAGGGCAAGCCAAAGGTGTGTCCAAAGGGCCAAGGTGACTGCGTCGACACCCAGAAGGCGATCAATCCTGGCGTCCAAGAGGACTGCCTGACCGCCGTTGACGACAACTGCAACGATGACAAGAACGATAAGGACGCGCTGCATTGCGTGATCTACTACCAGGACTCGGACAAGGACGGCTTTGGTGTCGCATCGACGGGTGTGTGCATGTGCACCTCCGTGCCGGCGTTGAACTTTACGGCGAAGAAATCAGGCGATTGCGACGACGGCAACAAGGCGGCGAACACCTTCACCTACACAGGCATGGGCGGCGCACCGACGATTGGGGAGACGTGTGGGATTGGGATCTGCTCCGGCGGCAAGGTGACGTGCGACGGCAAGAAGGCGACCTGCAGCACCCTCAGCAAGAAGCTCGCCGCGGAGCTGTGCGACGGCAAGGACGACACCTGCGACGGCAAGACCGACGAGAATCCGGATATGACGAGCCTAAGCTGCAACACGAAGGGGGTCTGCTCAAAGGTGGCGAAAGAGTGCATCGGCGGGGTCCCTCAGTGTCGGTACGATCTGGTCTCCGGCTATGAGGCGGACGAGGGCACGTGCGACAACAAAGACAACGACTGTGATGGCAAGACAGATGAGAGCCTGATGGACGTCTCCAAGTCGGACTGCGCGCTCACGGGGGTCTGTACGGCCGCCAATGTCACCGCGCTCTGTGCCAAGGGCACCTGGACGTGCGACTACTCGGCGGTGCCCCTCTATGAGGCGCTCACGAAGACAGAGAGCCACTGCGACAGCAAAGACAACGATTGTGACGGCAAGACCGATGAAGGCTGTACGCCGTAGGTGACGCTGCGAGCAGGAGCGATGGATGACGAAGGATACGGCCCCAACGCCGGCGAAAAGCGGATCGGCGAACGGCGGGCGGTCCAAAGCAGGGCAGTCCAAGGCTGGGCAGTCCAAGGTTGGGCAGTCCAAGGCTGGGCAGTCCAAGGCTGGGCAGTCCAGGGCGGGGCAGTCCGATCGCGGATCGGCCAAGCGACAGGGTGAACCAAGCGTCGCGCCAGGAGACATCTGTGGCGTCGTCTATTGTGATGAACACCTGGTCGTCGTGAACAAACAGCCCGGATTCCCGGTCTTGCCGTCGGGCACGCACCGTGAACGCTCGGTGATTCGGGCGCTGGCAGCCATGGGGTTGGGCCAGGTCTTTGCGGTGAATCAGCTCGATCGTGAGGCGACGGGCTTGGTCCTGCTGTCGCGCTCTGAGGCCGCCGCCAAGGCGTTGCGCTGGAACTGGCGCAGCAACCTCTGCGAGCGGCAGTTCATCGCCGTCGCGCAAGGCGACGTCACTGGCGCCCGTGGCCGCATCACCCTGCCCATCGGCACGTTCAAGGAGGCCGGACGCGTTCGGCGCCGCGTCGTTGACGTCGACGAGGGTGGGCGCACCGCCGTGACGAATTGGCGATTGCTGGCGCGTGGCCGCGGCATGTCGCGCATGCTCATCACGCTCCAGCAGGGGCGCTGCCATCAAATCCGGATTCACCTCGCGGCGATTGGCCACCCCGTCGTGAATGAGCGTCTGTACGTCGAGCGTTCAACCGAGATGCCGATCGCAGCGCTTGTTGGTATGACCGACGTTCGCAAGCGCGACATTCGCAAGATGCCGAGCCATCAGATCGCCCTACACAGCTTTCGCATCCAGATCCCGCATCCCATGACGAACGAGGTGCTGCACCTCGAGGCGCCAATTCCCCGCGCGTTGACCGACTTGATGCCAGGCGCCTGGGTCGTGGACGCCATCTAGCGCTCGTCGAAGCCGAGCTGACTGCCCCCAAACATCGCGCTCCATGCGCCCCGCTGCGCCAGCGGTGCTCGGCACGTCCGCCGTTCCGCTAAGCACTGCCTCGTGAGGCCCCTCAGTCCACCGCGACGTCTGCACACCCCTCCGGCCTCACGTGCGGGTGCTACAAGCGCGCCAGGCGCGCCGTGGCGCCAAAGCCCAGGCCATAACGAGAGAGGCCCCCTCTGCGTGGCAGAGGGGGCCTCCTTCTTGTTCATCCATTGGCCCAAAGCCCTCAGCCGCTCCAACCGCGTCGTCACAGGGCTGAGCCCCAGCCAGACCGGCCCGCGTACGCGGCTGAGACCGCCTGACGGCCTACTTCAGCAGCGCCTGCAGCCAAGCGTAGAAGCCGAACTGTGCGCTGTGCTTCGTGCCCTTGCTCTCGCCGACAGCCGGGCTGCCGCCCACGAACATGCGCGCGCCGTACTTCTTGCCAGCCAGGGTGACGTCGCCCGTCACGACCGCGCTGCCGAAGCGGGCTGAGTACCCTGTCGGTGCACAGCCACCGTCCACAACGCCATCACAGGTGTTGTCCTTCTTGTCGCCGCAGGTCTCTTTCGGCTCAGGCTTCACTTCGCCCGTGCACACCCCGAGCTTGCCCTGGGTGTCGCACTTCTGCTTGCCAGCCTTGCAGATGCCCTTGTCCTGCGTCTTCGGGTCCGCCGTGTAGCAGTCCACCTCGATGCTCGAATCGACGGTGTTCTTGCAGCCACCAGCCTTCTCGCAGGTGTCCTTCGTGCAGGGGTTCTTGTCGTCGCAGTCTGGACCCTTGCCGGACAAGCAGGTCCACTTGCCAGCGCCGTCCTTGCCGCAGGTGTCCCCCTCGGTGCACGCATTGCCATCGTCGCACGTCTTGCTCAGCTCTTTGCTGGTGCACTTGCCGTCGGCCTTGGTGCAGGCGTTCTCCGTGCAGGCGTTCTTGTCGTCACAGTCGGTCTTCTTGCCAGCTGTGCAGAGCTTGTCCACGCAGATGTCATCCACCGTGCAGGCGTCGCCGTCAGCGTCGCAGGCGTTGGTGTTCGCCAGGAACTTGCAGCCCGACTTGGGATCACACGAGTCCGTCGTGCACGGATTCTTGTCGTCGCAAGCGACGTTCTTACCCGGCGTGCAGACACCGCCCGTGCACTGGTCGTTGTTCGTGCAGACGCTCTGGTCCGCATCGCAGGCCGTGCCGTCCGTCTTCTTCAACACCAAGCACTTGCCGGTCGCCGGCTCGCACTTGGTCTGCGCGCAGAAGGTGTCAGTCGAGGTGTCGCAGTTGATGAGCGTCTTCGGGTCGACCTTGCACAAGTAGGGCGCGCCCTGGCTCTTGTCGCAGAACAGCGTGCCGTTGCACTTGTTCTTGTCGTCCTGCTGGTCACAGTGCGAATCCTGCGTACAGGTGCAGATGTTCTTGCCACCCTTGCAGGTGCCGTTCTGGCAGGCGTCCGATGTGGTGCACGGGTTGCCGTCGTCGCAGGTGAACTGCGTCCCGTTGAGCAGGTTGTTCTGGCAGCCCTTCACCTTGTCGCAGGTGTCTTCGGTGCACTTGTTGCTGTCGTCGCACTTGGTCTTGCCGTCAACGGGCACGCCGACGCACTTGGTCGCGGCGCAGGCGTCCTTCTCGGTGCAAGCGTCGCCGTCGTCGCATGGGCTCGTGACCGCGGCGTGCACACAGCCCTTCGCCTTGTCACAGGAGTCGGTCGTGCAGCTGTTGTTGTCGTCACACTTTGTGACCTCGCCGTTGCAGTCACCCTTCTGGCACTTCTCGCCGGTGGTGCAAGGGTTGCCGTCGTTGCAGGACTGACCCTCCTGGAACTTGTAGTTGCAGTTGCCGTCGCTGATGTTGCACTTGCCCGTCAGGCACTGGTCGGTGCTCGCGCAGGCCTTCACGGCGCCAGCCACGCACTTGCCGGCCTCACACTTGTCGTTGAGCGTACAGGCCGTATTGTCGGCGTCGCAGGGCTGTCCGTCGTCGTTGTCGTACTTGCAGCCGTCCTTGGGATCGCAGCTGTCCTTGGTGCAGGGGTTGCTGTCGTCACAGGTCTCTTTGGCGCCCGCCTCGCACTTGCCATCCTTGCAGGTGTCGTCCTTGGTGCAGACGCTGCCGTCCGCGTCGCATGCGATGCCGGTCTTGTTGGTCGACTTGCAGCCCTTGGCCGCGTCGCACACGTCTTCGGTGCAGTCGTTCTTGTCGTCGCAGGTCGCTTCGTCGGTGTCGCCGTCGCAGTCGTCATCCTTGCCATTGCACTTCTCGTCGATCGGCGTCGGCGCGAGGCACTGCGTCAGGCCACCACCAGCCGGTGCACCCTGCTTACCGTCGGGCAGGCAGGTCCGCACGCCCTCGCATTTGGTCGAGCCGCTGGTCACGGAGCATTTGGTCGAGAGCTCTTTCTTGATGGCTTCCGCCGAGCAGGCGCACGCGCCGCCGCCCTTCACCACGCACTGCTTGGTGTCCGTGCCGGTCACGTCCTTGACGTCCTTGCACTCGTAGCCGTTGTCACAGCCCGCATCGTCCTTGCAGCTCGCGCCGCAGAACGCGCCCGTATCGCCGAGATCGACGCACGCCGCGTCGCCATCCGCCAAGCTCGCGCACTGCGCGTTCTTGTTGCAGGGGTCACAGATGTTGCCAGCCTTCGGCACACACACCGGCTTGCTGTCGCCACCTGGTCCAGGGATGAGCTTGCAGATGAAGCCCTCCTTGGTGCACTCGGTCACGCACTCTTCGGCGCAGATCTTGCCGCTGGGGCTGTCGATGCAGAAGCCTTTGTCGCAGTCGTCGTTGGCGTTGCAGGGGCAGTAGTCGCCACCTGGGCAAGCCGCGATCGGCCCGGTATCGGAGCCGCCGTCTGCCGCGTCGGATCCGGCGTCACCGCCGGCGTCCTGGCCCGTCTCGCCGCCGTCCGCCGCACCAGTGT
>ERZ889078.1355-NODE-1355-length-19588-cov-30.400553_pt1 | contig 19588 bp, 17 predicted proteins | sample MGYA00521266_ERZ889078 | MGnify/ENA primary metagenome ERZ889078 (study PRJEB32303, sample SAMEA104408618) | aquatic metagenome | biome: Brackish water; feature: Pelagic; material: water | place: Baltic Sea | collected 2014-06-16T06:34:00 | depth 76,534 m ...
GGGCCTGCTGATTACAAATCAGCTGCTCTAGCCAACTGAGCTATGTCGGCATTAAAATTGAATCAGAATTATAGTCCAAAAGATATTCAATGTCAAGAGTTTCTTCTAGAAGTTTATAAAATCTCCGTCTTTTAATACAATTGGTTCCCAGGTGCCCTTGTATTCTTCTATTTCTTGGGTTATTTCATCTATAAACATTGGCTTGATATGGTTGATATATAGCTTGACGTCATCTCTTTTTAGCTCTGACAGCATACTAAAAAGCAATTTTGGAGTTAGATGCTTGGAATCTGTAGCCAATTTTTCCATTTTTGATGGAAACGAGCATTCGACCACGATAGATTTAATCTCATTGTCTCTCTCAACTTCGCTTATCATGCTATCTAGGGAAAAAGTGTCCGCGGTGATTAGCACGGCCGAGCCATCCCTTTTGTAAACAAACCCGCAACTATCAACGGTGTGATCGGTTTTAAAAGCCTTTATGGATTCGCCTAGCCCTATTGGGTACTCGGTGTCCAATTCCAAAACCGTATACCCCAAAGCCATCTCTTGCGAGCCGTTTAAAGGTATGTTTGAAAAGTCTGGCCAGATAACGTCGTTTAAATAGTGCGCCTTAATCGCGTCTACCGTTTTTTGGGTTCCCACTATGTTTAAAGTTTTGGTTCGCATAGAAAAATAATTGTCTAAAATATACGCTATATCCGCGATATGATCTAAATGAGAATGCGTCAACCAAATATTTTCTATAAGCGCGCAATCTTCACTGAGGGATTCCAGTAAGTTGCCCGCGTCGATTACGTTGACTTTGTTTAGAGAAAAAGAGCTGGTGCCGCAACCTTTAGCCTTTGTTCCATAAGCGCCAAGTATTTTAATAGTTTCATATTTTTCTCGCTCAACTTCAATCTCTTTATATTTGTCTTTGAACGCGTCTCTCACCTCGTAAAACTTATCTAAATGCTCGAAGAACAAATCAATTAACGTTGGATCGAAGTGTTTGCCCCTTTCTTCTTTGAAGAAATCCAATATTTTATTCGCTTCCCAGGCTTTTTTATACACCCTATCGGAGCCAAGAGCGTCGTAAACATCCGCAAGCGCGGTTATTCTGCCATAGATGTGTATGTCTTCGCCACTTGTTTTGTTTGGGTATCCGGTGCCGTCCCATTTTTCATGATGTTCGTACGCGACTATCGCGGCCGCTTTTAAAAGAGGTCGATTGGAGTTTTTAATCATCCCGTAACCAAGTTCCGCGTGCGTGTCCATTATTTTTCGCTCTTGAGGATTGAATCGTCCCGGTTTGTTTAAGATAGCGTCGGGAATGGCTACTTTTCCGATGTCGTGCATAGGACTGGCTTGCTTTAAAAGCTCCGCTTCCAGCGGCGGCAGACCATAAGCGAGAGCCAGTATTTTAGAGTACTCAGCGACTCTTTTTACATGGTTTCCGGTTTCCTTGCTCCTACTTTCTCCCACGGCGCCCATTGTGAACACGACCTCGCGCTGCGTGTCTTCCACTTCTTGAGCCAATTTTGCGGATACGAGCGACTCCGCCGCGTATGTGCTGGCCAACATCAGTCTTTCCATATCCCTTTGATCGAAAGTTCCTTTATCCCCTTGAGTGTTTATAACTTGAAACGCCCCGATAATCTCGTCGTCGTTGTCAAACATTGGTATAACCATCATGCTTTTGGTTTTGTAGCCGGTTTTTTTGTCTACGTCGGGATTGAACCTACTATCCTTGTACACGTCGTCGATAATTATTTTTTCTTGCTCTGTTATCGAAGCGCCAACGATTCCCGAGTTTATGGGCAACTCGATCGCGTCCATACCGTGCGCCACTTTCGTCCATATAGTTTTCTTATCGTCGCTCACAACCCAAACGGTGCACCTGTCGGAGATTGTAAGCGCTCTTCCCATATTCGCCAAGACCAGTAAAATCTCATCATATTTTTTTAGAGAAGACGCCTCTGTCAAATACACGAATATCAATCGTAAAATTTCCGTCGCGTCTAGACTTCTCGCGTGTTTCATAAACTATCCTTGCTGGCGCGTTATTTTTTAAATATTTTCGTATAGTATATCATCACTTTGTGACAAATTCGAACACTCCGTCAAACCCTTCTATTTTCTGCTCCATTAGGTGCGAGCATCTCTCAAAATAAAGCTGATATAAATATTTTTCGTAAGTGGAGAACAACTCTTCGAACATTCGCTTCGCCGCTTCAAATTCACCGTTGACGTACAACGTATGCGCTTTTTCGTACGTTTCGAGCTCCATCAATTTCTCTGGCGCCGCGACGCCACTACTTAGAACTTCATATATTTTCACGGGTTCGGTCTTGCCTTTTACCTTGACTACGTCAAGAAGCTGAATGACGTAATCCCGAGTGAGCCTCTCTTTTGTAAACTCCGAGATTACGAGTCTCACTTTGTATGGCTTGCAGAGTCCTTCCAAACGCGAAGCGAGATTAACGGCGTCGCCTATAATCGTGTAGTCGGATCTACCCTCGGAGCCTATCTCGCCAACCACCACGTCGCCCGTGTTGATGCCCACTCCATAGTCTACGTCGAAACCGTATTTTTTGTTTATCGTGACGTTTAGTTCGTCGCGTTTGGCGATTTGCTCAAGCGCGGTCAAAACCGCTTTGTCCGCGTGGTTGTCCACCTCAATGGGAGCGTTCCAATACGCCATAACGGCGTCGCCGATAAATTTATCTATCGTACCATTGTTTTTTTCCACCGATTCCACCATTGCGTTCATGTAAAAGTTTAAAAATTCGATGATGAGCCTTGGGGACTTTAAAGTTTCCGAGATTGTGGTGAATCCTCGAATGTCGGAAAAATATACGGTCGCGTTCACTTCTCTCGAGCTAAGATTAGTGCTTTCGGGATGTTGTAGCAAGTCATCCATAACCTGCTTTGAAACTTTTTTGGAAAAGCTCCCTTTTATCAGTTCCTTTTGGCGCGTTTCAAACATATAGTTGACGCCAAGAACGCCAACCAAGGAGAGCGTCATTGAGAGCATGGGAAATATGGCGTTTAAAATGACGTATTCGCTAAAAAGAATATAATAATTTAAAAAGAACAAAGAGGAGAACGCGCCGAGGTATACGGGTATCAATACGGATAAAGAAAATCTTGAAAAAATGAAAACAACCACAAACGCGATTAAAACAATAAAAAAGATATCAACGACTTCCCCCCAACTTGGTTTGTAAAGCATGTCCTTGCGTATGAGGTTATCCAACATATTCGCATGAATCTCCACTCCGGCGATTACGCTGTCCATTGGAGTCGAACGCAAGTCCATCAATCCATACGCCGACGTTCCAATTAAAACGTATTTGCCGTCTATGAGAGATTTGTCCACCGCGTTGTTAAAAACGTCGACCGCGGATACGTACCTATAGCTTTTAAACGGGCCGCGAAAATTAAGATACAGCCTGCCAAATCTATCGGATTTTATGTGTTCGTCCCCCACCGCGACGTCGTCAACGCCGGCTTTTCCGTAATTGACCGTAATTTTATTCGCCTCAAGCGAAAGCCTATACATTTCAAAAGCCAATGAAGGGTAGATTTCCATATCGTAGCTTATGAGCATGGGAACGCTTCTTATGATTCCGCTGTCGTCGGGTATGTTGTTCATATAACCGCTCGAGTAACCCGCGCTTTGGATAATGTTTAAGTTTGTGAGCGCGCCCTTGGCTTGGGGCAAAAACTCTCCGTGAATTTTATGTTTTTCCACAAACGTCGCAGGGATTTGAGGCGCCTCGTTTTCATTTTTCGCGTCAAAGTCGAAAACGTAACCAAGTATTGTCGGGGTTTTCGAAATCGTATTGGATAGGATAAGATCGTAATCAGGCAGAGACGAGCCGTCTATATTCCACTCTTTGGCCATCTTTTTGGGCGATGTTTTATCGGCTTCGCTAAAGACGATGTCCAGTCCGATGACGCCGGCGCCCATGTCCGTAAGATTTTGCAGTATCTTGGCGAACTTGTCGCGTTCCCAAGGCCACTGCCCCAACTCTTTTATGCTTCTTTCGTCGATATCGACGATAACGACGCTGTCGTCCGTTTTTTGAGGTCCGCGAAATTTAAAGTAGAAATCCCGCACCCTCGAGTCAAGGGACTGAAAATGCTCCGGAAGAAAAAGATAGGCGCTTGAGAGCGATATGGAGATAAGCAAAAATAGGAGCGTTAATATTTTATACTTACTTTTCATTACGCTCTATCCCTGATTATAGGCCGCCTGCCTGTTCCGTCACTTGATAGACGCCTTTTACGTTTGTCGTCGAACCATCGTTTATGTAAAAATTGCCTCCTACGGATTTTCCGTTCGCTCCGTAAAAAGTGCCGTTTGCGGCAATTCCAGTGCCGCCACCTCCAAACGTATCGGCGCTCATTGTATTGCCACTAATAGCCATGCTGAAATTATTAATCGAATAATCGCTAATAGTAAGGTCGGCCGTGCCATATCCAAAATCGACATACAAACTTGCATTGCCGTTTTGAGTGCCTCCCCCTATTGCGCTATATTGCCCCACGTACGTACTAGTAAAACTAGATTCGGCAGCGACCGCCGCCGCCGCGCCAGTGGCAAGCAAAGAATCGATAACGGATACGGGGGTAGCCTCTCCAGCCACCCACAATCCCTCGAAAGTATGACTGTCTGACGTCAAAGACCCTGATTGAACCGATTCAAAATTAACGGTGGCGTTCCACGTTCCCCATGACATAGAATCGTCAACGGCCAAGTCCGTCGTCGCAATCAGTGACGAACCGCCCAGTAATGCGGCATTTACGGAAGTGCTTGAAGATATTGGAGTGAGTTCCACTGAAGAAAACGTCGTGGAAAAATTATTGCGACTTGAGTAACTCGCAGGCGTTGACGATACGACGAACTTCCAATTGTCACTTTCCCCTTGACCGCTCGAATTGCTTTTTCCCAACAACTCCAGCCACGAATTACTCGAGTCGAAAATAGAGCCGTCCGCCGCGAAACTCAAACTCACCTTAGACGTCATTCCATCGTAGTTGTCGTTATCGACGCTGAAACCCGTTATTATAACATTGGCTCCGGGATTGGAATTCTGAATGGCGTCTTGAACGGCCGCCGTCACGTCTTTAACGACGAACGAATTGTCTTCTACGGTGTTGTCCACGACCGCGTCGCCTTCGAGGGTTTCAGTTTCCTCGGTCGCTTCCCCAGTCAATGGAGCGCTTTCCCCAAAACTATCGTCTTGAACCTCTTTGAGTTCTTCCGCCGTGAACGCTTTGACTTGCGCTTTTCCTTCGGCCGAGTAAGAGACGTAAAAACCTTGCCGCACGATGGTTTGCTCGCCGTTTACCGTTACGCTAATGGCTCCGTAAGTGCAGTACGCTCTCTGGCTTCCGTCTTCCATCGCGATGATTGTGAAGTTTGTGCCGCGTATGCCGATGGTGGCGGTTTTCGTTTTGACGCTGAACTTTTGCGGCGCCATCTTCCCTATGCGGCCAGTTATCGTCCTCATGGCGCCCTTTACGAGAGAAAACTCCACTGTGGGCTCTTTGTTTTCTTCAAAAATATACTTGGATATGGAAAAATTAGAGTTTTTTCCAACGGTCACTATGGTTTCGTCCTTAAAAATAATTTGAACCTTACTTTTATCCGCCGTGACGACGCTGTCTTTTTCTTCAAGAGAAGAGCCTAAGATAGCGTTTTTATCGCCTGACGCGTTTTCGATCTTCGCCGTCCCTTTTAAAGCCGTTATAGTCGCGACGCCATTGGCGAAAAGAGGCAAAGTGAAAGCGATCAACGCCATTTTCATTAAAAATTTCATAATTCGTCTCCTAAAAGGTTTTGTTTACGCCAAGCGTGAGCGTATATTTTTCGTACGCGAATCTATCTTGGTTGGATTCCACTCTGTTGTAGCTTCCTTTGACGTGAAAATTCAGCGTTTGCAAAATCTTGGCGTTGAGAGTCGCTCCAAGCGTGCCGGCGTCGTCCGCCCTCGTTGAGCCAAACAAGCCGCTAAAGTCGTTATAGTCGCGTTTTCTATACTCCGCGAAAAGTTCCGCTCCGTAAGTGGAGGTAAATTGATTCGCGTAAGCCAGATTCGCCCTATACTCGTCATAGTCGACGTCGATTCTAGTTCCATGAAGTTTTTTCTCCCGAGTCCCAATCAGGTTGGCTTGAACGTAGGAACGGGGAGAGAGGATTTTTTGCAACGCGTACGAAATCTCGTAGTGATTGGAATCCAAATCTCGCTCCGTCGCTCTTTGAAAAGATTTTCTTTGGTACTTGAAATAAGTTACGCTTCTAAGCGTCGTCGTGTGCGCGAACTCGTATCGCGGCATAACGTATTTGCTGTTGAGATAACTTTGTTTCGCTATTTTTAAATGGTCAATCCCCACCGCCAGTTCCAAAAGATGCTTGGTCTCGCTATAAATTAGGCTCGGAGAATACGATACGTATTGGATGTCGTAAGCGTCCATATCCGCGTAATCTTTAATAAACCCGACAAATTTGTTTTTTATCGCGAACCCGTTTTTCTCGCCAATGTCGTAAATATTCGTAATATCCCCCGAGACCTGCGACGCGACGTCTGAAATTTCCGGAGACGAAGGAAGAGTTCCCACGTTCGTGTTGTATTGCGCGTCGAGCGAACCGTAGTTTACGTTGGAGTCGTAAATCCAATCCACGTTCACGGTCGCGTAAGTGAACGACTTTTGCTGAATTTTCGTCACTTTCGAGAGATACAGTTCGATGTTAGTTCTTACGTTTTGGGGAATGCTTGGGTTTTGCAAGACTTCCTTAAACGCGAGCTCCGCGTCTTCGTACATCTTTAGCATAAAGTACGTTCTACCCATCTCGAGCTTGTTGCGAAGATTGTTGGGATTTAGCGTTTGAACTCTTTCAAACGCCGCCAACGCCACTTCGTAGCGTCCGGTTTCGTAAGCCGAACGACCTAAATAGAAGTTTAAATCAACATCCGACAGCTTCGTCAAATAAAGCTTCGACAAAAGCTCGTAACTGGCGCTAAAATTATTCGCCTTGTAGTATTTCACGGCGTTTTCGTACTTAACGTTCAAATCGGTCTCTTCGTTCGCGTTCGCGAAAGACGCGAACGCCGCCAAACTTAAAAAAATTAGAATACCCCTCATTTGTCACTTCCCCATTTGTTACTTTTTTCGATTGTACTACTATAAATATTAAAAATCATTAAAAGCGCCTATAATGTTTTGCGCTATAATCCGCAGAAAAGAAAATCTTATAGACCACGCGAACGAAAGGACAACTTATAAATAAGCTATTGTACGTATTTAGGTCCATTGAAAAAGACGAGTTTTTGCCTTTGGGCTTGCTTTTTCTTCACTCTTTTTTAAATGGCTTGGCGCTAACGTTTTTCGAAACGACCGCGAACGCTTTGTTTTTGATGAAGTACGACGCTTCGGATTTGCCCTACGTTTATATCTTGACCGCTTTCATTTCCGTAATCGCGGGATTTTATTACGCCAAGTTGGAAAAGAAACTGAGCGTTCAAAAGCTGCTCAAAACCACTATGCTCTTCGTTCTAGCCATAGTTGTCTTCTTTTTAATTCTTATAAAGTTTGGGGATTCCAAACTCTCCTTTATGGGAATAATGGTTTTTAAAGACATGATTTGGATGTTCGTTGGCATAGAGTTTGGGATTTTAAGCGGTTTTATGTTTAACATACGCCAAGGCAAAAGACTTTTTGGACTTTTGATGTCTGGCGAGATTCTAGCGGGAATCATAGGCGGACTTTCCGTTGGAGTTTTACTTGATTACATGGAAACCATCAACCTGCTCTTTATCTCTGGCGCGACGCTAATGGCCTCATTCGCTTTGCTGCTCAACGTTTTAAAGAAATTTTCGAGCAAATTCGCGATAGAGGACGCGAGCAAAGAAAGCTCGCAAGAAAACAACGCTTCGCGCTTGGTTCTTTTTAAAAATAGATATTACGTTTTATTTTTCGCGGTTTCGATACTCGCGTTTTTTATATTTTATTTTATCGATTACGTTTTTTACTTCAAAGTCGACGAAAAATTCGCCGACGAAAAAGAGTTGGCGAGCTTTTTTGGAATATTTTTCGCTCTTTTGAGCATAGTCAACCTCTTTTCAAGTTTGTTTGTTTCCGGGGCGGCGCTTAGCCGTTTTGGAGTGGCGTTTGGACTGCTTGCGATTCCCGTCTTGGCGTTACTCGGGGCGTCGTCATTGCTGATCGCGGCGACGCTCTCGGCTGGAGTCGGCTTCGTCATTCTCATCGTCGTAAAGCTATTAAACGAGGTGCTGGACGTCTCTATCTTGAACCCGACGTTCAAGCTTTTGTACAAGTCCATCCCAACCAACAAACGAATGAAAGTTTTGGCTTTTAGAGAAACTATTATAGAGCCCATAACCATGGGACTTGCCGGCTTAGCCCTTCTCGGCGCGTCTATGTTTGAAGGCTTGAACATAGTCTACTATCTCATTATCTCAATGTCGGTCGCTTGGTTGATTTTAAACAAACGGCTCAAACAAGAGTATGTCAAATCGCTAAAGGAGCTGCTAACGAACAGAGAAGTTTTTTCCGACGATTTGCTACTCGCCGGCATAGACGACAAGCTCTTTTTGGACGGGCTCCAAAGCGAGAACGAAGTGGAAGTCGCGTACTGCCTGAACGCTTTGGTCAAAAAAGGCCACTCGCGCTTGGAAGAACTTTTGGCCGAACTAATTTCGCATAAAAGCCATATAGTGCGATTGAACGCGTTGCGATTCGTCTCGAATCTGGAACTTAAAAATCTCATCGACTCGCTAGAAGAGAGAATCGGCGTCGAGAACGATTCTGAAGTTTTTGGCGAACTCTTGAAAACATACGCCAAATTAGCGACTTTCGAATCCATTAAAACAATCGCAAAATTTATAAATAGCGAAAACCTCGTCATACGAGAAGGGGCAATCATCGCTTTGTTGGATTACGCGCGAGGCGAAGGCGTTTTACTGGCTCAAACGGCGCTCAACGAGCTCTTTAAATCGGATGACAAAAAAGACAAGATAAGCGCTTTGAATATTTTAAAGCGCATGAAAACCCCAGGTTTTCACGAGGCGATAGAAGCGTCTTTGCGCAGCGAGGACGCAGACGTTAAAACCCTGGCCATAAGCGCCGTCGGCAACTTGAAAATCGAAAAGTTCCTGCCCGTTTTGCTCAAAACTCTAGACGAGGACGAATACAGAAACGCGGGCGTTCTAGCGCTAATCAAATTTGGCGATTCCATATTCGACTCGCTTATTGAGCGATTCGACTCGCTTGAGGCTTTAAGCGCCAGACTTGGCCTCGTCAAAATATTCGCGGCGATGAAAACCGAACGCTCCTATAAGTTTTTGCTAGACAACCTCAACGACCCTATACTCGGCGACGCCATACTCGAAAAGCTGTTTGAAATAAATTACGTATCCAAAGACGCGAAATCCACCAAAATTCTTCTCGTTAAAAACGTCAAAAAGATACTTTCGAGCCTAAATATTTTGGACTCTTTGAACAAAAAAGATTACCCAAACAGCTACAAAGTTTTGGAAGAATTGACGAGCAAAAAGGTCGCCAATCTATTTTTAATCTTGGGATTCGCGCATCCAAAAGATATTCTTACGCAATGCGGATTGAACTACAAAAGTCGCTCCAAAGAAAAAAAAGCTTACGCCGTCGAGGTTTTAGACAACGTCATATCGAGAGAAATGAAAAAAATCGTTTTACCGGTCCTCGACGATATTTCGCTCAATAAAAAAATGCTTAGCTACCCCAGCGAATTTCAACAAAAAAAATACGAAGAGAATGAATTTTTCAAGACCGCGCTAGAGGACGACTCGAATCATCCACTCTTGAAGATTTCATTACTCTATGAAATTGGCAAAAACGCCAGAAGCGATTATTTGCAAATCGCGAAAGAGCTTAGCGAACACAAAAACGACGTGGTGAGAGAAACCGCGTTATGGACTTTAAGTCAATTCAACCAAAAGGAAAAAAATGCTACTAACGATTGAAAAAGTAATTATACTAAAATCCATCAATCTGTTTTCCGAAATATCCGAAAACGATTTATTGGCGATCGCCATGCAGTTGCGGGAAATTCAATACGAAGAAAACACGGTCGTGTTTGAGCAAGGCGACCTGGGAACGTCTTTGTATATAGTCGCCACGGGAGAGGTGGAAGTTATCGTTAACGGAAAAGTCGTCTCAACTATCGGCGAGAAAAACATTTTTGGAGAGCTTGCCGCGTTGGATCCGGAGCCAAGAAGCGCTACGATCAAAACAACGAAAAACAGCCTATTGTTTCAAGTGGACGGCGTCATCATGTACAACCTAATCGCCGAATATGGCGACGTGGCGAGAGGCATTATGAAAATTCTATGCCAGAGGATAAGACAAAGCACTCATTAACGCCCGAAATAGGATAAAATTCCGTTCATCGTATATTTTTAAAAATAATTTCCACCAATACAAAGGCGAACGAATGCTAAAGATACTTTTCTCTCCCTCCGAAGGAAAAAACTCGGGCGGAAGCGAAACGAAAAATTCTCTTTTCGGCGCGCTAAACGCGAGGGACGAGATACTTGAGGAATACGAAAAAATAGTTCGTGGCGGCGACGAGGAAAAGATAAAGAATCTTTTTGGATTCAAAAAATTTAGCGAATGCGCGCAATTTCTAAGCGACCCCGATGGCTCCGAGCTTATGAGCGCCATCGAAAGATATCAGGGCGTCGCGTACGATTATTTGCGATTTCCCTCCTTGTCCGAAAAGGCCAAAGAGTATCTCAAACGAAACGTAATTATTTTTTCAAACCTTTACGGCCCCATTTTAGGCGGCGACGCGATCGCGAACTATAAGGTCAAACAAGGCTGCGACGTCGGAAAAATAGCGCCCGACAAATTTTACAAAGAGAGATTCGCCTATCAGTTGGATTTGTTCTTAGCCAAAGACGAGGCGCTTGATCTTCGCGCCGGATACTACGACAAGTTTTACAAAATCTCCAAACCTTACGCGACTTTAAAGTTTCTAAAAGACGGCAAGGTCGTTAGCCATTGGGCAAAAGCCTACCGCGGCGCGGTTCTAAAAAAAGTCGCCGAACATGATATAAAATCTCTAAAAGAGTTTATGGATCTTGAAATCGAAGGATTGAGCGTTTTAGAGATAAAAGTAATCAAAAACAAGACCGAAATAGTTTATAATATCAACTAAATTCTTCAAAAGGGGGATATGTGCAGTTTATGACTAAAGAGTGGGTGGAGGCTTACACTTCCGCGTGGAACAACGACGACGTCATCGAAAAAAAACTCAAGCGTTTCAGTTCGGTTTTCAAATACGTCGTAAGCGATAGAAAAGACGTCGCTCCAATCATCGTAAAAATTGAAAAAGGCGTTTGCGTTTCCTATGGAACCAACGAAGAATTCAGCGATAAAGAGGTCGAGTACGTCATATCCGCCGACGCGAGCGACTGGCGAAAAGTTTTTGACGAAGAGACTGGGGCGAAAGAAGCTATGAGGCTGGACGGTTTCGAATTTAAAGGTCCAAAACTAAAAGCTCTCTCCAATAAAGGCGGTTTGAAACGCGGCGTCGAGCTGATGGCTGAGATGAAAGGCGTAAAAGTTTAACCAAAAGTAAAAAATTCACTTTAATTTTAAAATATTATATCCATTCAACAAACTTTTATTTATAAAAAAATATAATGGATTATATCAATAAAAATATAAGAGGCGCTCATGCAATTACTTTCAGAAGAATGGGCGGAAGCTTATACCCTAGCGTGGAACAACGACGCGATAATCGCCAAGAAACTACGATTTTTCAATACGGTTTTCAAATACTCCATCAGCGATCGAGAAGACGTGGAGCCGATGATTATAAAGGTCCAAAAAGGCGTTTGCGTCACTTATGGAACGCGGGAGTGTTTCACCCCTAAAGAAATCCAATTCGATTTGTGGGCGGATACGAAAAGTTGGCAAAAAGTTTTCGATAAGGAAATAGGCGTGCAAAAAGCCATGGTAAGCAAAGGATTTGGGTTCAAAGGTCCAAAACTCAAAGCGTTCGCGAACATGGGCGGTTTCAAACGCAGTATTGAAGTTATGATTGAGATGCAAGGCGTCATCGTTTAGACAGGCTTTAAAACAATTGAACTAAACGAACTAACTCGCCACGAAACGCCAAAATAATCTTCTCTCGCGTATTATGTCGAAAAACAATGGAGAAACTTATATGAAAAATATCATAATCGGATTGACGCTTGGTCTACTGCTTTTAGGCTGTGGCGCGAAAACGACTGAAAACCAGAACGTCGAACCGCAACTCGTGGTTGGGAAAGTCCTAGGCGACGTAAGACTCAACGACCAATTTGAAGCGCCACACTCCTTGAGTCCAGACACTTACAAAATAGTTTTCGCTTTCTCGAAAGACTCCGCGCACACCTGCAACGACTTTTTCAAAACGCAAACTCCGACTTACCTACAAGAGAACCATACCGAGTTTATAGCCGACGTTAGCGCAGCTCCTTCGCTCATCAGAAGCTTGTTCATCACTCCGGGGCTCAAAGAGTTCAAACACACCGTTTTGCTTCTAGAAGACAAAGCTCTCGCCGCTCCTTACAAAAAGGGCCTAGACATCGAAAAAATCGCCGTGGTTTACATACTCAACAAAAAAATTGTGGAGATAAAAACTCTAACGACTAGCGAAGAGTTGAAAAAGGTCATAGAGGACGATTCGGCTATGTCTTACATAGCTCCGATAATCAACAAAGCCCTAAACTAAAGTTCCAGAAGCACGGTGTCTCGCCGTGTGGATTCGAACTTCTTGCATCCGCTCTCGAACGCTCCGCCCTCGCCCACTAAAACGCATTTGTGCTTCGCTCGCGTCACCGCCGTATAAATCAGTTTGGCGTTGTGCATGATAAAATGCGTGAAGCTCATGGGAATCACCACTATGTCGTACTCCATGCCCTGCACCTTGTGAATGGTCAGCGCGTACGACAGCATGAGGCGCGATTTCAACTCTTCAAACTCGTAAACGACCACCACGTCTTCGTTGGGATAAAACACGAACGCTTGCTCTTCCTCTTCCTCGAGCTTAAAAAGAAGCCCGCTCATCCCGTTGAATATGCGTCTAACGCTCGAGTCTTCGCCCATTTTAAAACCATCTCCGCTCCACGACGTCATGTTTTCGTTTTTGGTGTGAACGACCTTGTCCATCAGTCGAAACTCCAGCCCTCCGCGTTTGACGCATTTGCTAGGGTTTGGATTGAAATACTCTTGGAGGACTTTGTTCAGATTTTCGCTGCCGAGCAAGCCGCCTTTCATGGGCGTTATCACCTGAAAATAGTTGAGATACTCTTTTATCTGTTTGTTTTTGAGCCTGTATCTGGCCTTTTCTATGGACTCCACGACGCGATGAACTATCTCCGCTATTATTTGGTTCGAGTTTTCGTCTCTCAGGCTTTTAAGCTCGTCTTGGGAAAGTTGGTTTCTCAAGGAGTGGTAGTTGTCTATGCTGACCTCGACGAACTCGAAGTCCTCGTACTTCGCCCTATACTCCGGCACTTCGCCCTTTCGTATCTCGTTGGCGATGAGAGTGATCGCTTGGTCTTCGCTCTGTCTATAAATCTTTGTAAGCTTGGCGATTGGAGCGAGTTCGAGCGTCAGCGCGTCGCTGAGAACGTTTCCCGCGCCGATTGGAGGAAGCTGCGCGTCGTCGCCGACTATTATCACCACGGCTTTTTTTGAGATTTTTCTCATAAGCCTCGCGAAAAGAGAGGAGTTTATCATGGAGGCCTCGTCTATCAAAACCACTGAATACGGAAAAAAGTCCGAGCTCTCGTGCTTGATAAGAAGCGACTGTATCGTCGCGCTCTCGTAGCCCGTCGTGTCGCTTATGCGCTGGGACGCTATGCCGCTAAGCGCGCAAGTCATTATCTCTTTTTTGTCATACCTCGTATTGAGAACGTCGAGTATGGTTTTGGAAGTTGTGCTTTTTCCCGTTCCCGCGTAACCCACCAAAAAAAGAAGGGAAACGCCATTGTTTATCATCTCCACCGCTTCTTTTTGCTGCTCGCCGAGGCTCAGGTCGCTTGAGGCTAAAAACTCGTCCAAGTTCTTAACGAAGCCTCCGCTATCGAGCGTGGCTCTCGTCTTGAAGTCCTCGTACAAAAACTTCTCCGCGTCGTAAAGCCTCGAGGGCGAAACGCGGTCGTTTTTCATAACGACTATGCTACCCTCGCCAACCCTCTCTTGCAAAGCGCCTTCGTAAAGCTCGCGTTTGTTCGAAAAAAGCAACAGCTCGTCAAGTCCGCCAAAAAGAACCTCTTTGGATATACAACTGTTCCCTTGCGCTTCGCAGTAATTCAAAAGAACGTAATCCATGGCCGAGCTTATCCGCCCGTCGTTTTCCTTGTCCACTCCCATCTTAAGCGCCAACTCGTCGGCCTTTTTGAAACCTATGGAGTTGATACTTGTGAGCAGGTAAGGATTTTCTTTTATTTTCGCGCAGGGCTCGTTTACGTCTTTCATGGCCGAAGCGATGGTCGTGAGCAGCGCGGGAGAAACGTCGAATGGGCTTAAAAATTCACCCAAACGCCGCATGGAGCGAAACTGTTTCCAAGAGCTTTGTATCTTTTTAAGACGCTTCTCTTTCACTCCGTTGAACTCCAAAAGCCGCTCGATGTCGTTGTCCAAGATGTTCACCAACTCTTCGGAGCCGAAACGCTCAATGAGGTCGGCCGATATCTTTTTCGTGAAGCCTTTGATGATTTTGGTGAGGAAGAAAAAGAGTTCGTTTTGGTTCACTTTTAAAAAGTCGAACTTGAAACTCTTGCCGTATTTTTTATGCTCTTCCCAGTAGCCCCGAAGCGTTATCGCGGAGCCTTTAAGGTTTTGGACGTCGCTTTCGTAGTAAACGCCGCTTATCTTCTCTCCGGTTTTTAGGACCCCGATAAAAAAGCCGTTTTCTTCGAAAAGGATTTTATCTATTTGTCCGATAAGCGTTTGGGTCAAACCGACTACTTGGTGACGATTGCGAAGCTTAAGTCAAGTATCTCCACGTGTTTTTTGATATATTCGTTCAAATCTTTGAGTTTCAAATCTTTTATCATTTCGAGTTCGCGCTCGGAGTGGCCAAGCTCAAAACCCTTGTAATACTCCATAAAAGTTCGGTTTAGCCTTTGACTCATAGTCTCCGCTCTCAAAGGTTCGCTTCCCAAAATAAACTTTTTGGTCTGCTCGAGCTCCTCTTCGCTCACGCCGTTTTTCACAAACTCCGCCACTACTTCTTTTACGGTCGCTTTGGCCTCGTCGAGAGACTCCAGCTTCGTTTGCAAGTATCCCGTCAGGTAGTTGCTCGATTTGCTCACGTCGATTCTAGCGTAAGCCGAGTAGGCGAGACCGCGTTTGACGCGAATCTCTTCCATCAAACGCGAGCCGAAACCGCCCGTTCCCAAGATAAACGTCGCGACTCTGGCCTTGTAGTAGTCCTTCGAGTCGACGCCAATGTCGTATGGAGCGCCAAAATAGATATACGCCTGTTGCGTGTCTTTTTTCAAAACGATCTCTTTTGGGGTTTTAACGACGTCGAAATGTCCAACGGGCTCAAGCTCTCCCTTTGGCAAAGAGTCGATAATCTTAGATATTTTTTCTTTTGCTAGCTCCAAATCGATGTCTCCGCCCAAAACGACGATAAGATTCGCAGACGTCAAATGCGACGTCAAAAACTCTTTGACGTCTTCAAGCTCTACGCTTTTAACGCTATCCATCGTTCCCGAAGCCGGCTGAGCCAGAACGCTCCCCTCGAACAAAATCGCCTTGAGTTGATTGTTGGCGATATAATCGAAATCGTTTTCTTTGGAGCTTAGCGAACCAAGAGTCATCGTTTTGATTTTATCTATAGACTCTTGAGTGTAGTTGGGGTCGTTCAAAAGCGCGCCCATTTGTTCGAGCGCCTCCCCGAACTGCTCTTTGAGGCAAGCTACCTCCAAAACGAAAGTTTCCGTTCCCGTGGAGGAGGACAGGTGAATCGCTTTGGATTCAAGCCGTTGCGCGAACGCGGAGGAACCCAGTTTTTTGGTGCCGTCGCTAAGAAGCTTCGCGCTAAACTTCGCGAGTCCCGCTTTTTTCGCGTCGGTGACGCTTCCGCTGTTCGCAAAAGTCAACTGCATCGTGACGAGAGGCAGACGCGCGTCGCTCTCAAAAATCACAGGTACGCTTACGCCGTTCGTTTCTATACGCTCTATTGTCGCCGCCATTATTATTTGTCCTAAAATTAGTATTGTTAAAAAATATCTCATCGCTAAAAAATCTCCAGCGTTTCGTAAGCCGTGTTTCTCACCGCCGGCGTTTCGCCTATGTCTCGGATGAGATACACCATCTCCTCCTTGGCCATGCTGTAAGCGGCTCCGGCGCTGCTCACCACGTTCTCTTCCATCATCGTCGAGCCCAAATCGTTCGCTCCGAAACGCAGCGCCATTTGACCTATGTAGGGACCCTGCGTCACCCACGAACTTTGAATGTTTGGCACGTTGTCGAGATATAGACGCGCGACCGCGAGAAGTCTCAAGTACCTGTTCGACGATGGTTTCTCCATATCTGGGATGAGAGCCAACAACTCGGTGTGTTTGCCCTGGAAACTCCACATGATGAACGCTCTAAAGCCGCCCGTCTCGTCTTGAAGGTTTCTAATCATATCGAAGTGGTCTATGATGTCCTCGTCCGTTTCAACCGTCCCATACATCATCGTCGCCGTGGACATAATGTCGAGTTTGTGCGCTTGGCGATGAACGTCCACCCAAACTTCGGAGTCGATTTTTTTAGGCGCTATAATGTCGCGAACCTTGTCGGAGAGTATTTCCGCGCCCGCTCCGGGAATGGAAGCCAAACCCTTCGCTTTTAAACGCGAGAGCGTTTCTTGTATGCTTATTCGAGAAACCTTCGCGATAAAGTCAAGCTCTATGGATGAAAAACCGTGGATTGTGATACTCGGATATTTGGTGTGAATATGCCCAACCAAGTCCTCGTACCACTCTATCTTTAGCTTGGGGTGAACGCCGCCTTGGAAAAGTATCTGCGTTCCGCCGATCTCCAAAAGCTCGTCTATCTTCGCGTCGATTTCCTCAAAAGTGAGCACGTAGGCGTCGGCGTCTTTTTCGTGTCTGTAAAAGGCGCAAAACTTGCAATCGACCCAACAGATGTTCGTGTAGTTGATGTTTCGGTCAATCACGAAGGTCGTGATTCCCTTCGGGTGCAACTCTTTTTTTCTAGCGCTCGCCAGTCGTCCAAGCTCTTTTAAGTCGGCGTTTTTGATTAAATCAAGCGCCTCTTCTTTTGTCATTCTTTTTCGCATTGTCCCGCTTCCGTTGTAAATTTATCCATGACGTTCGTCACTTTCGCCGTTTTGTCAGACGACTTGAGGGCGTGATTTTTCTCAAGCCACGAACCGTCCCTATAAGCGATTTTAACTTTTCCGTCATTGTCTCGGTAAACCAAAATCCTAAGTGGAAGGTCGAGTCCCGCCGTCATATCCTCTCTCATAAGCGCGGTGCCTAGTCTTGGGTCGCCAAAGATTAGCAATTCGGACTCGCCAAGCTTCATGTCGACGAGCCTCGCGTTCGAGCCGTGATTTATGGTGTCGAAGATATCCAAGCCTTTGTTTCTAATAAGATGTTTTAGGTTGGTCACCGTTTCGCCCACCGCGCACGAGCTGTTTTTTACGATAATGTCGCTGGCGAACGCGGACGCCGCGATCGCGACTATGATTAAAAGTTTTTTCATTGTTTGCGTCCTCCATTTCAAAGAGCGGCTCTAGCGATATTTACGCCTGCTTCTCTTTTGAGATGGCGTCTAAAACGCCATTGATAAACTTAGGCGATTGTTCGGTTCCGAAGGATTTGGTGATTTCTACCGCTTCGTTGATAACCACCGCCGAGTCCAAATCTCCAAAAAGAATTTCGTAAGAGGCCAAACGCAGCGTCGCTCTCTCGATGGCGCCAAGGCGCTCGAAATCCCATTCTTTGAGGTGCTTCACGATGGCCGCGTCGCAAACTTCGAGGTTTTGCATGACGCCTTCGTAAAGAGTCAGCGCGAAATCTTTTTGCTTGTTGCGAATCTTTTTCTCTTCCAAGATTTCATCCGCATGCTCCGAAGTGTTCCCATTTCCCAAGTCGTAGGCGTACAAAAGCGAAACGACCGCCATTCTGGCTTGTTGTCTAGTAGCCATTACAGCTCCTCGTAAAGATCTAGCATCTCTATCGCGACCGTCATGGCTTCGAAGCCTTTGTTTCCAGCTTTCGTTCCGGCTCTTTCAATCGACTGTTCGATATTGTCCGTCGTAAGCAAACCGAACGAAACGGGCTTTTGATACTTCAAACTCATAGTCGCTATGCCTTTGGTGGCTTCGGCGGAGACGTAGTCGAAGTGTGGAGTCGCGCCGCGTATGACGGCTCCCAAAGCGCATATCGCGTCGTATTTTCCGCTAGAAAGCAGCTTGTCGACTATCATCGGAAGCTCGAACGCTCCGGGAACCAAAACGTGAGTCAAATCCTCGTCGTTTCCGCCGTGACGGGCGAACGCGTCTTTCGCGCCTTCGACGAGTCTATCAACGATAAAGTGATTCCATCTCGTACTCACTATCGCGATTTTCTTGCCGTTTATAACTTTTAATTTACCTTCGATTAGATTCATATTTTTTCCTTATATCTCTTGAATTTTTTTAATTTTTATTATTAGCGAGTCCAACTCTTCGAGTCTCAGCATGTTTGGACCGTCGCTTAGGGCGCGACTAGGGTCGAAGTGGGTTTCAAAAAAGAAACCGTCGACTCCAACGGCGGCGGCGGCTTTGGCGAGGTATGGCACCATCGAACTGTCGCCGCCCGTTTTTCCATTTTCAGCCGTCGGCATCTGCACCGAATGAGTCGCGTCGAATATCACCGGAGCGAACTCCCTCATAATCACCAAATTTCTCATGTCCACGACCATGTTCCCGTATCCAAAGGAGTTTCCTCTCTCGCATAGGTAAACGCCGTGCTTTTTCGCGTTTTCGTACGTCGGCTCGCTGCATCCTCGCGTTTGGAGGACTTTAAGCAGCGGGTACTTCATGGCGTCGGCGCTCAAAAACTGGCCTTTTTTGATATTCACCTCTTTGTCGGTTTTCGCGCAAGCCACGAGCAAGTCCGTTTGGCGACAAAGAAACGCGGGGATTTGAAGCATATCCACGACCTCGGCCACCGCGTTGACTTGAATCGACTCGTGAACGTCCGTGACTATCTTGTACCCGAAATCGTCTTTGACTTTTTGAAGTATTCGAAGTCCCTCTTGCATCCCAAGACCGCGAAAGCTCTCAAGCGAGGTTCTGTTGGCCTTGTCAAAACTAGACTTGAAATAAAAATCGATAGAGTCGTCGTTGTGATATTTTTCCAATCCTTTGGCGATTCTAAAAATATTTTCTTCGCTCTCGATAACGCACGGTCCGGCTAAAAGTTTCATGATTTCACCTTTAAAAAAAGTATAGAGATTATAGCGCAACGCTTTTAAAATAAATTTATTTTAAAACTTGAGAATATAGTTCTAAGCTATATAAAACATAAATAAT
>ERZ889078.1356-NODE-1356-length-19574-cov-23.818485_pt1 | contig 19574 bp, 19 predicted proteins | sample MGYA00521266_ERZ889078 | MGnify/ENA primary metagenome ERZ889078 (study PRJEB32303, sample SAMEA104408618) | aquatic metagenome | biome: Brackish water; feature: Pelagic; material: water | place: Baltic Sea | collected 2014-06-16T06:34:00 | depth 76,534 m ...
TCATGTGTTAATAGTAATTAGTTAAATTCGGCTTTTAGCTGTCACAAAGCTAACAAAGATTAAAAGCCGAATTCAGCTAATTTAGCTCTTATGTTAGAGCTTATTATAGCAATCCTAGCTAAGTGTTAGAATATTCTCTCAGTGTCTCTTAAAATCGATTGTGTGGCTTAGTATGGTGTGTCATTTGCAGTGAGTAATGGATTAGGTAAGCATGCTTAACCAAGTAGGGATTATCCACATTAGGGCCCAGCCCCTAGCCCGTTTGTGGTTAATTCCGGTATGTCTGCATACCGTGTGTCTGTGTCGTGTGTCATTCAATAAAGATAGTTACTAGGTAGTACCGGGGGGGGTGGTTATCTCACTGTAAGTGGCTCGATAGTTTTACTAGAGCTGTACCAATATTGGATATTCTGAAAAGTTTTGCGCAGTTCACGTGTTTAAACCGTCAAGTGAAAATTACTTTGTCATCCTTAGTTGATAAGACTTCAATAAAAAAGACCGAGATAATGTCTACTGGGTAATGTAATGGCGCCCTTGTTGTTGAAGATGAATAATTTCAGCATCACCATTAGGGACTATATTTACAATCCCTATTAAGTCATTAGGCTTATATCCAAGCTTCTTAGCCCTAAGCTTGCACACACTAAGAGATACACCCTCAAGGTGAGTTAAGCCAGAAAACCTTTTTATAATTTCCTTATTCTTTGCTATATGTTTTTTAGCAAAGAAATGTACAGCATCACCATGAATAACTACAGTTATTCGTTGATATTCCAACTGAGTGCCTCGTCTTTACTAGAGCAGGGTGTTTGGGTTAATAATCAATTGAAAGATAAACAAATGCCATTATTAGATATAAAAAATCCCGCAATAAGCAGGATTTTTTATATTTTTTAGTCTGAATATTGGGTATTACTGAGTAATACCGTGTTTAACTTTCACCTCTGAGCTTACAACCGGCTTATCACTCCAAGCAATGTCAGTTGCAGTATTCGTTATGACAGGCTTGGTGTAGTTAATTGCTGATGGATCTAGCCCTGCATTGGTACAATTTGATGCAGTTACAATATTTGGTGTTTTTCCAATTGCTGTGCTCTTAATACGGTAATTTGTACCAAGTGTGTCAGTTAGCTGTGTACCATCGGCAAGGCTTGTATCTGGTTGCCATCTACCATTAACCTTTGTCCACCCAAGCCCCCACAGCTTCCCTTCTCCAGCATAATCGAGGTTACTACTAATCGCGCTATTGTTAGCTTGATCGAAAAGAATTGGAGGGGTGAGATTGATATTGTTAACAACTGGTATGCCATTGGTCCAAGTTACACTTTTTGAAACAGAATTATCGCTGGATAAATACACAGTTTCTGGCTTTGATCCATCTTCAGTCCACATCCAATTTGAATAGGTTGGACTGCTAGCTGTACCACCTGATTTGTATCGTCCAACCCATGCGCGTTTATCTTTATTCACGCCAAATACTAGTTCAATTTGAGAGTTTGTATCGACTTCTGAACCATCTTCGTTATAAATGTTATAGCGATAAGCTCTTTCATCAAAAGAGGTTAATGATTGACAAGTAACGGCACCATCATCTTTAATATATGCAGCATGCGTGGTATTAAAGTCGACACTATATGTATGAGGGGCACCACTATCTACCCAGCCTAGTTCTTGCCAAATTTTAGCCTTACCGCCTGACTTGTCAGCCTTCAAGATGCCATTAACCCAGTTCTTGTCCCAATCCCAATCCTTGGAACGATCGCTATCAAAATCACCTTTTGAAATGAATTTAAAATTAATGTCATTATCTGATTTTTTGATTGATACCGCACCTGTGTCAAACATTCCTGTAGGTTGGTTCTTCATGTCATAGTGCATACTCCATTCACCCCAAGGATTTGCCGTACTCGGCTCAGCAGATACTATTACATCTGTAGCTATATCGTCAACACCACCTGAATATTTTAGTTCGAAATAAATTTTATTATATTGAGGAGTTCCAGGGTTGTCATCTGCTCTTGAAGAGTCTACAATTGCTGAAGACCAGCGCTCTACGACATTACCTGGTGAGGCGTTTTCATCTTCAAAGCATAAGGTATCTTGAACCAGTGCTAAATATTTATCATTTGGATGGTTTGAGGCGCCTGTTGCGCTTATTATGCAAGCAATTCCATCAGCTGTTATAAAGGGCTCTTGCCATTCTCCGCCATTAATCCAGACCTCTTTCACGGCGTTATCATAGTCAGTACCAGACGTATTGTAAGCTGCATGATTAACTGATGCAAGGTTTGCTGGAGTAGCAGAGTTATCTTGAATTATCTCTACACTACTAGGCATTGAAAGCCCAGAGATAACTTCAGGTGCTGGAGTGCTTGAAGAGCCTCCACCACAGCCAGATAATAATAACACAACTGAAGTTGTTAGTATTAGATTGGTTTTTTTCATATTATTCATCCTTTTTTAATACAGTGTTTATAATAAGGTTTATTATAACCTATTAAATGTGTGTTTTTTTTTTTGCAATTTAAAAAAAACCCAATAAAAAACCCTGCAATTACAGGGTTTTTTATTGGGTTAAGTTAATTTAATATTAGAATTGCTTAACACCATGTATTACTCTTGCCTTGGTAATTGCAGGTGTTGGCTTATCAGACCAACTCTTAGTGGTTTCGACAAGAGTTGGTGCTGTATATGCAACATCAGCATCAGCGACAGGAATGGCTGCACAAGCGCTCGCTGCAGTAGCCATTTCCTTCCATAGCCCTACTTGCTTAACTCTCCACTGACTGCCATTAGAATCGGTTAATAGCGTACCATCAGCAAGATTGAATGCTGGCTTCCAATTGCTACAACTATACTCGCCATTGTCACATTGCCCGTTGCTATTTGTATCTCCCGTATGAGGTGCCCAGGCTATACCCCAAAGCTGACCAGGTCCTTCATAATTTAGGTCTGCCAACTGCTGATTGCCGCCTTCATCATTGTAAGAAGCGGTAATTACTATAGGATCATCAAATGTAGCGCTTACAGTAGGAGCACTTCCAGTCCAAACTATTGAATAAGAAATTGTTTGATCGCTTTCCTTATAAATGGTGGTTGGTTGATCATTACCAGAAGTCCAAACCCAGTGTTTAGTAACATTATTTCCATCTATGTATTTACCAGCATAGCCACGACCATCTTTAGTGCCTGCATCATCATAAACAAACTGTATACCTGCTGCGATATCTTTTAATGCACCACTTGTGTTGTCGTATAAGTTATATCCGTAAACAAAAGTCGACATAGAGGTTTCGTCAAGATTGTAACATACAGCGGTATCAGTATTTTTTTGTACATTTGCATGGGTTGCATTAAATCTGACTTTAAAGGTGTCTTGAAGTAGAGTTGGTGTTTCTGCGTTACTAAAGTGATCGTAACCTACCTTTAGTTTTCCACCTGAGCCATCAGTAGATAGTTCGCCTCTAGCCCATGAAGTGACTTCATGTCCAGTGATATCATGAGCATCCTTTTCCTTGGAGATGAATGAAAAGTCTGCCAAACCACCTGCAGTTGTGCCGAGCGCTAAAGAGCCTTTATCCCATTTAGCTGCATCACCAGTATTCTTACCCCAATTAAAGGTAAAGTTTCCAAAAGGGTTTGAAGTAGTAGGCGAGGCAGTTATTGAAGTTTGGGCGACATATTCTGACACTTCGTTTGCTGTGACTGTTCCATTATTGTCGTAGTCTTGAGAATCGCTAAAATACGCATCGGCTGTATGAGCAGCTGTATTTGAAGGACGAGTTGATGTAATTGTTACATCGGCTAACCTGGTCTGTTTACCTGCTTGTGAACCGCCACCTTGTTTGTCACATTGTGACATATCAACTAAAGCATTGTAAGTCTCACCCGTTGCGCTGTGCACTTGTGAACCGCCAGTTCCTTTCATAATACACATTAACATATCGGCCATATCGAGTGGCTCAGACCATTCACCGGTGTTAATCCAGGTGTCAGCTTTTGCATCTGAATAGTCCGTGCCTGTTGTGTTGTATGCTGCTAAATTTACTGCTGCAAGACTTGCTGATGTGGCAGAGTCATCTTGAATAATCTCTACATTATCTGGCGTTGAAAGCCCAGAGATAACTTCAGGTGCTGGAGTGCTTGAAGAGCCTCCACCACAGCCTGATAATAGTGCCGTAATAGAAATTATCAGCAATAAATTAGTTTTTTTCATTTTTATTTCCCTTTTTTTTTAGTTCAATTTTAACTTATTTTTTTTAATTTAAATATTTTTTTTAATTTTTTAATTTAAGTCAATTTTACAAATAAAACACAATAAAAATCCCGCTATATAGCGGGCTTTTTATTCTTAAAACATCATCATTACTACTCAGTTACGATTACTATTCCATCAACAACTCTTAGTGGAATGGTTGATTCCTTAGCTTTAATTATATTAAAATTGATTTTATCTTATGGAGACGTTATCCACTATTATGGTAAGCCATAATTTAAACTAAAAATTTATCAACCATGTGTTTGTTATGAGTTATGTAAGGACGCCAACATTTTAAAGCTGAAGCACATAGTTTTGCTTGATAAGAATATTTAATTCCTTAAAAATTAATGCCAAACTATTGGTTTTTGGCTGGATATCGCCTTTAATAGTAAGTTTAAATTTCGGGTCTAGCATTAAATTAATGTTGACATCTATTTGAGATGATTGGTTGGAAGTGATAGATGATTCTAATAGATTATTTTTATAATTAAAACTCGCATCATAATTGCCTAATTTTTCACCCAGTAAGTTAACTTTTTGAATGTTAATGACGCCCTTGGCAGATGAAGGTGTATTAGGGTTTTTACTGACATCGCCCCAATTGATTTGAGCATTGCTGATGATAAGGCTGGCTTTTACTATGATTGGCAGATTGGGCGCTAGCTGTTGAATATAATCTGTGGTTAATGTGCCATTAATATTTTCTAATTTTATTTTTTGGAATAGATTAATACTTGCTGTGGTGTTCAAATGGTTTGATTGGTTGATTTGGATGTTTGTGTCTGCAGATAGAATGCCCACTAGTAAATAAAATGGATTGACGCTCCAGCTTATTTTTTCAAATTGATTACTAGCTACGCTGCCTTGCCAAACACTACCCTTTATTTGTTTAATTTGAAAATTTTCTACATTTTTTATATGAGGCGCTAGTAGCGTTGCCGGTGCATTTGCAATGATAAAAAATAACAAAACTAAAGCGAATGTTATTAATTGTTTTTTCATGGAAACTGAAGTGTGAAATTCGCATTAACCCTGCCTGGTGTTATGCGTTTTAGGTCAGACTGTGTAGTCACTATGCCGTATTTTGTTTTAAGCTGTTTTAAAAAATCTAGTAATTTATTAAACGCAATATTGTTAATGCTAATAATGCTACTATTAGTTTGCATAATAAGTGCATTTAGCTTAATTTTATTTTCTTTGGCAAGTGATTCAATAATTTTTTGAGCGCCTTGCTTTGTTAGATCGGGATGATTGGGTAGGCGAGCAAGTTGCTGAGCTACTTTATTTAAATATTTTGACAAACTTTGCTCAGAATTTATTTGCTCTTGTAGGTTGTTATTATGCTGACGCATTGATGTGATTGTTGATATGTATAGAATGATAGCTAACAATAGAGCACCGGTAATGATCAGTTTATTTTTATCCTTTTGATTTAATTGCTGCCAGTTCATTTTATTGCCTCAATAGTGAGTTGTTCGCTTTTGAAAATTAGCTTAGAAGCCTGAATTTTGGCGCTAGAGTGGGTGGATAATTTGGACAATAAGTCGTTGTTGTAATTAGCCTTTAATGCTTTGGCTTTTGAAAATTTTTGCTCAGTTTGTACGCGTATATTAACAATACGCTTGACTTCTGGGAATAAAGCTTTAAATTTATCTTGGTTGCTTTGAGTTAGTTGAGTTAGTTGGTTTTCAAGCTGATTATTGTTAATTGCTAATTGTATGGTTAAAAACAAGAGTAAAGCTGCGGCGATGGCCGAAGGTGTTCTCCAAGGCTGAAAATACTCTTTCCAGTGGCTGTTATTAGCGCTAATCAGGCTAAATTTATTTGACTTATCAAAATTTAAAGGTGCGGTAATAAGTTGGCTTTCATCATTGTAAAGAGACTTGAAAATATCAATAGGTAGGGATCCACCTTGAAGACGGCTTTTTCGAAAAATAATAGTATCGCTACTTTCATGATAGGTGATTTTATTTGCGCTATATGGCAATAACATGAAATCTGGAATAATAAAATCGGCTTTACAATTATTACTATCGAGTTGCTGTTTTAATTTGTTAACAACTGTTTTGCTGATGACAAGCACACCCCAAGTGGTTGATTTAGCTTGCTGTTTTGGAAAAAAACTTAACGTGTGAATATCATCAAGCAGGCGAGACTCTAGAGCAAATGGGATGGCTTTAAGCGCCTTAGCCTTACTCATTTTTGGAAGTGTAATCTCGTGTGTGGAGATCAGCCCAGAATCAATAGCGATAATTGTATTAAGGCTATCTTGTGAGATTGGCGTGGAAAATTCCCCAGATTTAGAATAATAGACAATATTCATGGTATTTGATAATAATTACGGTTCATGATGGATATTTTGCCATCTTTTCGATGAAAAATGGAATGAGCAAGTAGTTTATTATTATTGAAAGTTATTTCCATTTCTAGTAAAAAATATTGACTACGAGTGTTAATAAATTCTGCAGGAAAATCTTGTTTGATCTGCTCTATGCTAAGGCTGGGTAACAAGGTCTTTAGATAGCGCCAAAAATCATTAATTGTTGAAAAAGGTTTTTCATTTCTATGGGTAATGATTTGCTCAGTCATGTCCAGAGAGATATGTGAATTTAGACAAGATAGTATTTTTTTATTAGCAGTATTGATATTAATACTTGTCAGATTGGGAAGGGCGGTGATAAAAGGCTTGATAGTTTGATAATCTGCTAATGAAATTGTATTGATTTTTTTTAGCTCGACATGATGTTCAAAAATTTTAGGCTTAGGAGATTGGCTGGAAACATATGAAAAAATTAAATCACTCATGTATTCTTGCTCTAAAGAGGTATTGATTGTATTTAAACAATTGGAAAAAAAAGACCTGTATTGCGGCGAATAAGGATCAGAATCAAGATCGATTAAATTGTTAATATTTAGTTTTGCATGCAAGTCAATTAGTTTGCCAGACAGTATGCCATCAGGCACAGGAATGGGCGGCATTTCTTGTGCCCAATCGTCTTTTAGTGAATCAATTTTGGCATCGTCTTTGAGTAATATTGATTTTGCCCAACTTTCTATACTGTATAAATGATTAATGGCTTGAGTGTGACTTAGGACGTAAGTTGTATGCTCTAAATCCTTACCAAAGCGTTGCCACATAAGTGCAACGGATGCACTAATTAAGGCAATAATAATCATAGTGCTTATTAGAGCAATACCCTTTTGATTGGAATTATTCATCAAGCATGACCAATTTGATAATATTTCCCCAGTAAGGATGAGTAAATTGAACCTCAATGGCTTTTAAGTAGGCGTCGTTTGTTTTGCGCCAATTGGCTTGCCAAATGTTTTTATTGGTAAGTACCCGAATATTGGCTTTACTTATATTGTCAATCAATGTTAAGGTTGGCTGAGACTCTTGATTGCTGACATCTATACGGCGCAATTGGCCTGAATTAAAAATGTACTTTATTTCAAATAGTTGCTCATTTTGCAGGCTGGTAAACTCAAGTATTGAATTGCTAAGCACTACGTTTTGATTGGAAATTTGAGTAATGTCACGCTCGATATAATTAAGTGTTTTTTGCAGTTCGAAAAGTGCTTCACTATGTTTGATTTGGATAGACTCACTCTTAAAAGAGCTGCTCAGAGAATAGTATGAAATAACCGCAATTACTGAAAAAATTGCCATAGTGATTAACAGTTCTATTAAGGTAAACCCTTTCTGGTTTCTCATTTGTTTAGGTATAGATCTAATTGAGTAGAAGGTTGTTTGTCACTCATTTTTTGCTTATTAGCGAAAATTAACAATGACAGCTTAACAATATTTGAGTTAGGTGTTGAATTGGTATTTGACTGCCAATACCAGCGCTGCTTTCCAAGTTGATACTCACCATTTTTAAATCCTAAAGAAGCTTTATTGGCTAGACGCATTTCTATAGCAAGGTTTGACGCAGTCAAATTTGCCAAAGTTTTATGCTGTAGAATTTGTAAATTTTGAGTACTTTGGGTTTGTGCTTTGATAAGTGCGACAAGCCCGATACTAGCAATACTTAATGCTACTAAAACTTCAATTAAGGTAAAGCCACGTTGCCTCATAGCGAGCTTGGGTTGAATTGGTAAGTCACGCCTGCTTGACTTAAACTAATAACTGATGATGTGACATATCCATTTGGAAAAAATAAAATTTTTGACTTTTCAGAGGTAATTATTGCGCCTTTTAACTTGGATTTTGGTACAGTATTATTGTGAGACACCCATTGACCATTTTGAGGATTATGATGCTCAACTGTACTTTGATTATCAGTAATAATTAATCGCAATTTTATATTTTTAAGTTGTGCTGTTTTTTTTGAAGACAGTACTTGATTTTTTAATTGGCTAAATAATAATTGAACTTGAGAAGGGCGTGCGGTATTAATGCTAAGTGTGGCAATAGAGGCAATCACTCCAATAATAAGTAGAACAACTAATAATTCTACCAAGGTAAAGCCTTTGTTTTTAATTGCTGACGTCTGTATTTTCATCCTCTCCGCCAACCTTGCCATCGGCGCCATAACTATACAAATCAAAAGTACTTTTTTGTCCTGGACTTAGGTAGTAATACTCGCGACCCCAAGGGTCTATGGGTTTTTTATCTAAATAGCTTCCGATGAGCACATCAAGTCCTTCATCTGTATTTGGGTAGTTGAATTTATCAAGCTTGTAAAGATTGAGTGATGAACTGATAGTTTGAATGTCATGTTTGGCTTTTTGCAAGCGCGCTTGACCGGGTTTATCCATAATTTTTGGCATTATGATGGAAGCTAAAATTCCAATAATAACGACAACAATCATGATTTCGATTAAGGTAAAGCCTTTTTGTTTTTTGATATTATTTTTCATTATAAGGTGATTTGATTTAGTTCGAAAATTGGCAATAGTATAGCAAGTACAATTAACAATACAATGCCGCCCATTAATAAAATCATTAAAGGTTCAAATAAACTGATGATTTTTGTGGTGTAGGCATCTAGTTCAACCTCTTGATTGTCTGCTGCTTTGTTTAACATTTGACTGAGTTGGCCGCTAGCCTCACCACTGGCAAGCATATAGAGCGTCATTGAGGGCAGGGTATTTTGAGACTCGAGCGCTTTAAAGATACTTGACCCTTCTCGAACTTTTTCAGCTGCTTTTAATATTGAATGCTTCATGGGTAGATAATTTAAAGAGTCTGCAGAGTTTTTTAATGCCGTTAAGATTGGCGTTCCACTTTCATGAAGTAGTGCTAAAGTTCGAGAAAATCGAGCTGCATTCGATTCAATCAATAGTTTGCCAATGATGGGAAATTTACCAAGTACCACTTGAAAAGAGGTTTTGATTTTTGGCTGTTTTAGTGAATATTTAATGCCGACAATAGTTATAACAAAGATAATAATAATTAACCCAATATTATTGGTTAAAAAATTACTCAAAGCAATAACAGCCACCGTTAAAGGTGGAAGGGTTTGGTTCATGTTGTCAAAAACAGAGACGATTTGAGGTACAACAAAAATTAGTAATGAAATAACGACCATTATTGCAACAATACTAATCATTATTGGATAAATGAGTGCGGCAGATATTTTTTTCTTAAATTTGTCTTGCTGCTGTATCTCGTGTGCTAGCTTGGCAAGAATATCGCCCAACTCCCCAGAGCGTTCGCCAGCTTCAACAGTTGAGATGAAATACGGCGGTAATTCTTTCGCATTTAATTGTAATGATTCTGCCAGGCTTTTTCCTTCAATGATTGAGGAGCGTATTTGTCCGACAATGGTTTTAATGTGTTTTTTGTTATTGTTTTTGGCAATGGTTTGTAGAGCCTCATCAATGGGCATAGCTGCTTGAAGAAGTGAAGCGAGTTGGCGGGTAATAATGGAAATATCACTAATGCTTAATTTTTTTTCGAAAAAAGAGTTAGCCTGGGCGCGTCTTTTACTACTGTGTTTAACATCCAAAACAGTTAGATTTTTTTTCTGTAATTGTTGGCGTGCGGATTTAAGTGTGTCACTTTCAATTAAGCCATTATCTGATTTACCATTCGAATCAAACGCTTGATATTCAAAAATACTCACAGAGATACGACACGAATTGCTTCATCTAAGCTGGTGTTGCCATCAATAACTAATTGCGAAGCTTGGTTAGCTAAGGTTGAGTGATGTTTGGCAGTTTTTAAGATTTCAGATTCACTGGCTTCGTTATGAATTAAAATTTTAATTTTTTCGTTAATAACAAGTAATTCGTAGAGTCCTGTTCGTCCGCTGTAGCCAGTATTGTTACAATGGCTACAGCCAATGGCTTGATAAATAGTTACAGCCTTATTCAAGTGAAGTTTTTGTTGCTCTTTGTCATCTGTTGTGTGCGCAGTTTTGCATTCAGAACATAGTGTTCGAATCAAGCGCTGCGCTAGTACGCCACTAAGGCTAGAGGAAAGTAAAAAAGGCTCAACACCCATATCGCGTAATCGCGTAATTGCACCTACTGCCGTGTTAGTATGTAAGGTAGAAAGCACCAGGTGTCCTGTCAAACTTGCTTGTACTGCGATTTGAGCGGTCTCACTATCACGCACCTCACCAATCATAACAATATCAGGATCTTGCCTAAGGATGGCACGCAAGCCTTTGGCAAATGTCATATCAACTTTGGTGTTGATTTGAGTTTGATTTATACCATCAATAAAATATTCCACCGGGTCTTCGGCAGTGGTTATATTCAGCTCATTATTATTTAGTTCGGTTAATGCAGCGTAAAGCGTGGTGGTTTTTCCAGATCCGGTTGGACCGGTTACTAATAAAATTCCGTGAGGCTTGTGAATGAGTGTTTGAATCTCAGTGTGAATCTCACCCTGCATACCTAGCTGTTTAAGTTGTAAGCGTCCAGCTTGCTTGTCTAGTAAGCGCATAACAACTTTTTCACCATTGCCCGAAGGAATGGTAGAAACGCGCATATCAACAGCACGACCTCCTAACTGAATGGCAATTCGACCATCTTGTGGCAGGCGCTTTTCGGCAATATCAAGTTTGGCCATAACTTTAATTCTGGACACTAAAAGTGGTGCAATTTTTGCACTTGGTTGCAACACTTGTTTGAGTGTTCCATTTACTCTGAAACGTACACGAATGCGACTCTCATAAGATTCGATGTGAATGTCCGAAGCCTCCTCAAGAATTGCCTGAGCAAATAAAGCATTAAGCAAGCGAATAATAGGCGCCTCGTCATCGTTGTTTAAAAGCTCCATGGGTTCGTGTAGATCCATGGCTAGTATATCTAACGACTCATCACTTTCGGCATCATCTTGAAAGCTATTTAATCCTTGAGCAGAGCTGGTTTCATAGTACTGTTGAACTTTTGCATGCAACTCTGATTTTGAAATTTTTTGAAGCTTAAAATTGCCAAACTTTCGTTGAATTTCCTCAAAAGTGGCTAATGGTGTCGGTTCAATGTGGTTGAGTATCGAGTCACCATCTATCTGCTCAAGTAAGACGTTAAACTCCTTGGCAAAAGAAAATGGCAACAAAGTGTTTGCGTCACTACTCATAATTCATCCAAGGAGGAAGACTTAGATCCTTAGCGGGAGAATTATCAGTGGTAGTCATATCATTGAGTAATTGCTGTGCACGAATATGCTTGTATTTTTGTTCGCTGATATTGTTGGCAGTATTTTGATCAGTTAAGATGGTAGGGTGGATAAAAATTAAAAGATTTCTTTTTTCTTTCTGCTTGGTTTTGTAACTAAACACACTGCCTAATATTGGAATATCTCCTAGCACAGGTAGTTGTGATTCACTATCTCTAACAATATCATCCATTAGGCCGCCCAGCACTAAAATTTTGTTGTTTGCAACCATGACTGAGGTTTTTATTTTTCTCTTAGAGGTGATTAAATCTGATGCGTTCGAACCGGGAATGATATTCGATATTTCTTGCTCAATGTTGAGCTTGATTGTATCTCCTTCATTTATCTGAGGTTTTACTTTTAGCGTGAGGCCAACATCTTTACGCTCATAATTTTGAAATGGGTTAGAGCCAACAGATTTTATTTCTGTATTGGTAATAAAAGGTACTTCTTGGCCAACCATAATCATAGCTTCTTCGTTGTCTAGCGTAACAATTGATGGTGTGGATAGAATATTAACTCGACCCTCACCTTCTAAAGCGTTTAATATAGCGCCAAATCCATTATTGGTAGCAGAGTCAAAAGATCCAATACCAATGGTAGCGCCTTTACCAATTGCACTAGAAGCGCTAGAAGCGCCACTACCAATACTTGCCAACAGCGCTGGAATTTGTCCGGTAAAGTTAATTAAGCCAAGGCCACCACTGCCACGTGCTAACCACTCAATACCAAGCTCTTTAGAGTCGCTAGAGCTAATTTCAGCAACAATTGCTTCGATCAAAACTTGAGCTTTACGTATGTCAAGCTTACCAATAACTTTCTTTATATCTTTAGAGATTGTTGTTGAAGCGGTGATAATAATAGCATTAGTAGATTCGCTTGCCTGGATACTGGCATTGGTATTATTTTGAGCAGTACCTTTATTGTCCAACATAGTTTGTTTGGCGATATTTTGCAGTACTGGCAGTATGTCTTTGGCGTTAGCATATCTTAAATATACAACAGAAGTACCACCTTCCTTATCCTGATGCTTGTCAAGTTCTTTTGCTAAAAATCTGACTTTTAGGCGTTTGGCAGGTGCACCACCCACAATAATTTGATTATTGTGACGGTCAATGGCAACCGTTAATGGGTTGCTACTTTGATTTTTGTCGGTGGGTAGTAGTGACTTTATAACTTTAGCTACTTCATCAGCCGAGGCATTTTTAAGTGTAATTACTTCATAATCTTCATCAATTTCTTTATCTAATTCGGCAATGACAGTTTTCAGGCGTGCAATATTAGCTTGTGTATCAGTCACAATAATTGTATTTGAAGGTGTGTATGAAGCCAAATGGCCGTGTTGTGAGATGATAGGGCGCAATACCGGAATCATTTGATTTGCTGCAACGTTAAATACGGGAATAGTAGTGGTTACGATATGATCATTGGCTGAAGCAGAGAGTATAGAGCTATTATTTTTTATGTGCGTTTGTGGTAATATTTTGGCAAAACCTTCACCTTCAACAACAATATAGCCGTGTACTTGTAAGATGGATAAAAACAAATGATAGAACTCCTCATTGTCAATCTCGGAAGAACTAACAACGTTAACTTTTCCTTCTACTCTAGGGTCTACAATAAAGTTTTTCCCAGTCACTTGAGAAACGGTATTGATCAATGTCACCATTTCCATATTTTTCAAATTGAGTGTTAAGGCGTTAACTGATAAAGAGAATAGTGCGCTTATAGTGATTAGTAAAATTTTCATAAAATTATTGATTTAAGTTTATAGATAATGGAAGTGTCTGACCTTTGCGTTGAATGGTAAAGTCAAAATACTGCTGCTTGGAAAGCTCTTTTCTTAATTTAATTGCCTGTGATAAATTAGTTAGCTCGGTATTGTTTATGCTGACAATGATATCATTTTTTTTAAAACCAAGTTCTGCAAATAATTTACGCTCAATACCTGGTGAAACAATAAAGCCATACATGCCATTTTTTGTATAATTTGGCTTGACAGAGACAATGGATAATAGCTTTTTAGGGTTGGTGTTTAGTTGTTTTAAATACCCTAGTAATTTCGATTTACTGACTGTGTCAATTGGTGATTTTTTGTAGTTTTTTTTTCCTTCCGTAAAATCAATCTTATTGCGCTTTATTGCTAGTTTTTCAAAGCTGCCATTTCTAGATAGGATGACATATTTAGTGTGAATTTCTTTAACCATGGTCGATGAATCAACAAAATCGTTTAATTTGTAGATTTTATCTTTACCGCTACCTTGCCTGATAATTGCAAGAGACTGTTGATTTTGATTTAAGATGCCGATTAATGTTAAATTTAATCGGGTGCTTTTAATATTATTATGTAATTGTTTGCTTGTTGAATCTAGCATGCCAAAAAGATTGCTAGGCAATAGCATCACTTCGACATTGTTTGGGATTGTTGATGTAATAGGGTTATTAGTATTAGATTTTTTTTCTAACACTTTCCAGAATAGCTCAGATATAATCGACGCACTTAGTATTATCAAAATAAAAACGCTGGCCATTGCCAATTTTTTATTAACTTGTTGATAGTTTTTTATCTGCATGGTTTGTTATTATAGTAATCTCAATTGAAATATGAATAAAAATTTAATTATAGTCTTTTTGTCACTATATTCTCTAAATTCAACCGCAAAGAATATTGAGCCTACCCTTACTTATGGTATTGGTGAGCGCAATACAACTGTTGATTGGAATATCGCAGGCAACTTACAAGGCACCAGTCCTAATGTTATTTCCGAATTGATTTGGCAAGATATTAAGTCTCGTCAAGTTTCAGTGGGTAGTATTTGGACAGAAGGTGATTATTTTTTACAAGCTTCTGGTGAGTATGGAAAAATTTACTCCGGCCAAAATCAAGATTCTGACTACAATCTAGATAATAGACAAGGTGAGTTTTCTAGATCTGTCAATAACGCCGGCAAGGGCTACATGCTTGATTTAGAATTAAATTACGGCAAGAGTTATATTGTTTCACCCAAGCTAAAAGTTGATGCTAGTTTAGGCTACAGTGGTCACAGACAAAATTTAAAAATGTACGAAGGTAATCAAATAATTGGATCTGCCAGTCTCGTTGGTCTTGATAGTTTGTACCAGTCAAATTGGAGCGGCCCCCAAGTAGGCGTTGGCATGAATTATAAAAATGATAATAATATATATTCATTAAATTACACTCATCAGAATATTGATCTTAATGGCCATACCAATTGGAATTTACGCCCTGACTTAAAACATCCAGTCAGTATGACGCAAACAGGTAGCGGTACTGGCAATAAAATTAGCGCAGGTTATGAGCGTTCAGTGTCCAATTTTAGTAGTTTAAGCTTATTACTGAGTCGTTACAATTATTCAGCAAGTGGTACACATGTTTTTCACACGCTTTCAGGTGACCCAGCTCAAAAACTGAATGAGGTTAACTGGCAGGCAAATGACATAAAGCTCATCTACCGTAGTTTATTTTAATAACTGACAAACAGCCACACTAATGCTGAAATAATCAAAAATGGCCCAAATGCAAATGGCTTGTTTCGTTGTTTGATAAAAATAGCAAAATAAACAATGCCTAATGTAGAAGCTCCTAATAAAAGTATTGGCAAGCTCTGCCAGCCAAACCATGCGCCCAATGCGGCCACAAGCTTAAAATCACCATAGCCCATGCCATCAACTTTGCGTATAAGTTTGTATATCCAAAAAATACCCCAAAGGGCTAAATAGCCAGCAGTGGCGCCAATCAATGCATCGGTAAATTCAACAAAAGCAAACGGATAATTAAATACCAAGCCAATTATAATTAGCGGTAGAGTGATAACATTGGGTAATAATCGGTATTTTGCATCAATCCAAAAAAGTGTTACCAAGCTATATATAAAAATCAAAATAAACATCGATTCTAAATTTAATCCAAATTTTACAAAAGCTAATACTGACAAAAGTCCGCACGCTAGTTCAATGGCTGGATATTGAATCGAGATAGATTGGTTGCAGTGTTTGCACTTGCCACGCTGTAAGCCATAACTTAATAAAGGTATTAATTCAATAAAGCTTAGGGTATGTTTGCAATTAGGACAAAGTGACCTTTTTGGATTGCTAAGACTGATTGATTCACCCATGATGGATTTTGGTAGGCGATAAACCACGGCATTAATAAAACTGCCAATAATTAAACCAATAATAAAATAATAAAGCATAGGGTTTATTATATCAATATAAAAATAGGTGTTAATGATCTAATTTTAATGGTAAAAAATGTACCGTTTAGAACTATTAAATCAATATTGTTAACACTAGGCATGTTGGTTGTATCAATTATTTTTGTTGCTAGCATTCAGCCGGAGGTGCAATTAATTCTGCAAGGTCCGTATGATGGAATAATTGAATTTAAATATGATCCAACTATGTTGCATCCTCGTTTCTGGCATCAGGGAGTACTTCCTTGGATTTTGCTTCCTTACGAGTTGTGATTAAAGTAGTGATAAGTGCAATATACTTACAGTAACAACTGTCTTAATTGAGTTAAGATTTTAACCATGATCTAATGCTGGCATAAGTTCAAACTAGATATGCACATAGAAGATAGACGAGTAGCCTATATCGATGTTAAGGCCGGTATTAAAATTTAAGGAATTATTAAAATGGATAATTTTTGAGTCGTAAAAAGCTTAAAAACCCCCTAAAAACAATGTTTTTTTGAATTTAAAGGCGATTTTAAGGGTAATAATAACGAAAATTTGAGAAATTTGACAAATTTCACGTACAGTAGCCTAAATTTACTAGCTAATCATGATTAAGCGCTTTAAGTCTGATTTATCTTTTTATCTATATTTTTGAACCATTTTTATAGAGGCTGCGCAAAGTGCTCAATAACATCAACCTCTGCAGAAGCTACACCTGTGTCTTGCTTTAATAGCTTAATAATTTCAAAAATATCCTGACCAGTGGTAACTGTAAAAAAGGCTGTATTTAAGTGAGGGTAGTTTGCAGATAAATTAATATTGTGGCTTGATGCAATAGATTGTGCAGTTGTGCCACTCTTTAAGGTTATAACAATTTGACCAGTGATAATAGCAACATTACCCGTTCTAGGATTGTAGGCAATTTGATTGTAGTTACTGCTTGCAGAAGTTGCTGAAGCTGTCAGCTGGGTATTTTGATCGCTACTGCCTATTGACACTTGGTACGGTCCTACAGAAGATAGCCATTGGTTGCTATTAGTATTGTTTTCAGAAGATGACAGGCTGCTATAGTTTGTTGTTGATTTTTTAACAGCTTTACCATCGGCAATGAGCTGATACTGCTCGTTGTTACTGGAAAAATTCACATTACTTTGCTGCGCCTTCTGAATAACAAGGGTGTTTGTAGTGTTGTTAGAGGAAGGCTTTTCATTTGCAAAAGCGGTGAGTGAAATAGTAAGTATTAATAGTGCGTGTAGTTTTTTCATTGTTATCTCCTTAATGTCCAAAGAATCGGATTGACCAATCAGCTAGTATGCCGGTATCAAAACTTGCTGCGTCAATAATTTTAACCTGCCAGTCTCCAGTTGCACTCTCACCATAAAATGCATTGGACAACAGTACCATATTACTTAAGTCATTACTAGTTCCAAAGCCATTAAAAGCATTAAAAAGTACACTCTTTGTGCCTGAAGGCGAGGTTAGTTCAATGGCCAGCTCTCCGGTATAAGTGTGAGTTAGATCGATTTTAATTTGCACAGCTTCAATGGTTTCGGTGTTACTGGTTGTTATTGTGTTTGATAGGCCAGTAGCGTTATTGTCAGGAATGGTAGTATTTAATGCGCCCGATGATTCCCAAGAGGTTGTTGCAAAGGTTCCTAAACTATTTGCAACGTATGTTTTGGCAGCTGCTACTGCACTGGCAACATTAACTCTACCAAAGCCATAATAGTTGTGAAACTTATGGCCTGCTGAATTGGTCAGCCACGCTGGCTCTGCAACATAATTAGCGCTATCAATTGATATTGTTACTGCAGGGATTGAAGCGTTAACTTGATCAGATGTAGTTGCCAGAATATGTTTAACATCTCTCCAAGTAAGATTAGGATTCGCTTCTAACATTAGAGCAATAGCGCCTGATAACACTGGCGCTGCAGAAGAGGTACCATTAAAAGCAGAGTGGTATTTACAATCAGTATTTTTTTCATGTACTGTAGTGCTATTATTAAAAGCGTTTCTATCTGTACTATTAGTACTAACGTAGCCTTGATTACATCCAGTTTGGTCAGTCGTCATCATGGCTGGATTGCTGGTGCCATATTCTCCACCAGGGGCTGATGCCCAAATGGCAGAGCCTGCAGTTGAATAACTACTCTTTACGCCAGTGGCGTTTAGTGCGCCGACCGTAATGTTGTATGGTAGGGTGTTATAAGGGTCCATATTCGCATTTTGACATGATAGGCCTAATGAGTTGGATTTTGTACAATTTGCATACACAGGGTTGCCATCACCATCAATTGCCCAATGGTAATTTCCAAAACCATTTCCAGAAGACTTAATATATACTGCCCCTTTGCCACTTCTAAGATCGGTAACCCCAGAAAGGAATTGAGCTTCTATTGTAGTGTTGACAAGAGAATCATCAATATTACTACCGCCGTAACTTTGATTAAAAATAGCCACATCACTAGAGTAGCTCGCAGCTCCATGTGAATCGATATTATTTTGTGTGGCTTGGCTTTTTAAAAAGTTAAAACCTTTGAGTGAAGCTGAAGGTGCTACGCCCCGGCCGCCTTTACCATTCCAACCTTTAGAGGCGATCAAACCTGCAACACTGGTGCCATGATCACCAGTGATGCTAGGATTGGTTGGGTCGGTATCATTACCTACAAAATCTTTGGAGCCGTCGACAACAACATTGCCGACTAAATCCTCATGTGTAATTTCCAAACCTTCATCGACTACGGCAACAATAATACCTGTACCGGTTAATCCATCGGCAATAACACTATCAACATTAATATCTTCTGTTGAGGTGCCAGCGGTAGTTGCAAAGTTGGTTTGGCCGGTATTATTTAGATGCCATTGATATTGATACAAAGGGTCTCCACTAACCACTGTATTGAATGATTTAGAAATTGATGTTGTACTGTCAGAAGCTGTTAATGTAAGAACAGCTGTTCCAGAGTAAGTATCTGCTGGCTTTATGGTTAGTATAGACCCAGCTACTGTGCCGGTAACTTTACCAACTGGATCGGATGTGAGCGTGTAAGTTAGTGAGTCGCTATCTGCGTCACTTGCAGAAATTGATATCACCTTATTAACGCCTTGATTTGCTGTTTGGGCACTGATGATTGCTAATGTTGGCACATCATTTACCGCATTGATTGTTAGTACAAATGATTGTACTGCTGAATCAACTATACCATCATTTGCTTTAGCAATAATGGTGGCAGTGCCATTCCAATTTGCTGCAGGTGTGAGGGTTAGCACTGCACCCGAGTTGGTTATTGTTATGTTTGCTTCTGTTGTGGTTGCCGAATAGGTTAATGCATCACCATCAGCATCTGTACCGACCAAAGTTACAGATTTTGCCGTATCTTCATTAGTTGTCTGCGCATTGATGACTGCTAAATTTGGTGTAGTATTGACAGTCCCACCGCCACCACCGCCACCACAGCCAGAGGTGGCTAGTGAAATAACTGATAATATTAATAGTTTATTT
>ERZ889078.1357-NODE-1357-length-19569-cov-49.268269_pt1 | contig 19569 bp, 15 predicted proteins | sample MGYA00521266_ERZ889078 | MGnify/ENA primary metagenome ERZ889078 (study PRJEB32303, sample SAMEA104408618) | aquatic metagenome | biome: Brackish water; feature: Pelagic; material: water | place: Baltic Sea | collected 2014-06-16T06:34:00 | depth 76,534 m ...
ACACTTCATAAGGAACATCATCTCCACGTTTTAGAAAATAAATAGCACGTTGCAGTGAAACAAAAGGATTCAGACTGACTCTTTGGAGATGATTAATTCGCGTATTTATATAATTTACGAACTCTAGCCTCATATCACAAGCTTCTACGGTGAACAATCTTTTTTTTGTATTGTAGTTACACTCAAATGCTATCTTTGTTGAATCAAAATCAAATCCATCAACAAGTTCTTTTAAACTTGCATCATGAAACCTTTCTCTATATACAAGCTGAAAAATATCATTTTTGTATCTATATGTATAGGAATTATTTTCATATTCAAAATAATCTTGATTCATAGCATCATTCACTAATTCCCTATCTTCATTCAAAGGGAAAAAGAGATCTAAATCTCGAAAACTATCCGATTTTAAACATGATCCTGCAAGATAAAATTTAATATCTCTCTTTTTGATATTTTGAACTATCAATCTTTGAAAAAATATATTTAATTTAATTGCTATGCTATCGAGTCTATAGTCTAAAAGGGACGCTTGATCATAAGAGAGCAGTTCCTCATAATCCTTCCAAAAATCATAAATCATAAGAACTCCATTGTATATATAAGTACAAAATTATATCTTAAGATTATTTATAACAGCATATGTGATATTTTTTATAACCATACGAAACAAAGTTCCTAATTGATTAAAAACTAATCAATTCCAATGCATTGAATACTTCAAAATCAGATATAATTCAATAAATTAATATTTCAGGAGATATATATGGGGAAATTTGTTAATAATATAGAAGAATTCTTTACATTTTGTGAAGAAAATGATGTTGGATTTGTAGACTTTAGATTTACAGATATTAAAGGTGCATGGCACCATATTAGTTATAGAATGAGTGCTGTAACTGCTGGTCAACTTGAAAATGGTTTACCATTTGATGGTTCTTCTATCGAAGCTTGGCAGCCGATCAACAAATCAGATATGCTACTTAAAGTTGATATAGGAACTGCATTTTTAGATCCATTTACTGCTGATCCAACTATAGTTGTGTTTTGTGATGTTTATGACATTTACAAAAAACAAGCATATGAAAGATGCCCACGTTCTATCGCTAAAGCTGCACTTAAACATGCTGAATCTTTAGGTATTGCTGATGCAGCATACTTTGGTCCTGAAAATGAATTCTTTATGTTTGACTCAGTAACGTTTGTTGATAATATCAATGAAGCTGGTTATAGAGTTGATACTGAAGAGGGTGAATGGAATTCAAATAATCCATATCCAGAAATGTATAACACTGGACACCGTCCAGGAACGAAAGGTGGTTACTTCCCAGTAGCACCAACAGACTCTGCTGTTGACATCCGTGCTGAGATGATGCAAGTTCTAGAACAAGTTGGTCTTGAAGTTGTTCTTGGTCATCACGAAGTTGCACAAGCGCAACACGAAATCGGTATTGTTTTCTCTGATATTATCGGTGCCGCTGATAATGTTCAAAAATATAAATACGTTGTAAAAATGGTAGCTCACTTAAATGGTAAAACTGCTACATTTATGCCTAAACCACTTTATGGTGATAATGGGAATGGTATGCACGTACATCAATCACTATGGAAAGATGGTAAAAACCTTTTCTATGCTCCAGGGAACTATGCGAACCTATCAGAAATGGCTCTTAACTATACTGCTGGTATCTTTAAACATGCTCGTGCTGTTGCTGCGTTTACTAACCCAACAACTAACTCATACAAAAGACTTTTACCAGGATTTGAAGCTCCTTCAATCCTGACATATTCTTCTCAAAACCGTTCAGCTGCTTGTCGTATTCCTTACGGTGCTGGTGAAATGGCTACACGTATTGAGATGAGATTCCCAGATTCAACGGCTTGTCCTTACTTAGCGTTTGCTGTAATGATGATGGCTGGTCTTGATGGTATCCAAAACAAAGATATCCCAATCGGTCCAATGGATGAAGATTTATTTGAACTATCACTTGATGAGATTCGTGAGAAAAAAATCCCACAAATGCCTCATACACTTCGTGGTTCACTAGAAGCACTTATCCGTGATAACGACTTCTTAAAACCAGTATTTACACAAGAGTTTATTGATGCATATCAGCACTACAGATTTGAGCGTGATGTATGGCCGGATGAAGGTCGTCCAACTGCGTACGAGTTTAAAACTACGTACCAGTGCTAATTACTATTTAGTAATTTTTTTCCCACTTTCGTGGGGAATACCCTCCCTCAAAATATTTTCACTAATTTTTTCGATATAATTAATCATGAAAAAAGATCTTGACAAAGAACTCATTGATGATATTGTTCAAGCTTCCCAAGATATAGAGTTATCTGGAAAAATAAATGCTCTTATAGCACTTTATGAAGAACAAAAAAAAATCAATGAAAAACTTGACAAAGAAAATAAATTCTTCCTCAAAAAGTGGGATAAACGAAATCTTCTAGAACACGATAAAGATAAAATAATAGAACAGCAATCTCGTTTAGCTGCGCTTGGTGAAATGATTGATGCCGTTGCACACCAATGGAAACAACCCCTTAATGGATTAAGCATGATGATGGATATGCTCAAAGATGATTTTAAACGTGGTGATGTAGATGACGAGTACATTAATGACTTAGGAGAAACAGTACATCTGCAAATTGATCATATGGTGAATACACTTTATGAGTTTAGAAATTTTTTAAGACCCACTACAAAAAATGAAGATTTTTACATAAATACAGTAGTGCAAAATATTCAAATCCTTATGAAGGATGAACTTATCACTCAAAATATTCACCTTCATTTACAGATAGACCAAACTATTCAAATTGTTGGTAATAAAAATGAGTTTAAGCATCTTTTTATTAACCTTATAAATAACTCTATAGATGCATTTAATGAACAACATATTTCAAGAAGAAATATCCATATTAGATGTTTTATCAAAGACAAACAAATCTTTATAGAGGTTGAAGACAATGCAGGTGGGATTCCGGTGAATATAATTAAGAATATTTTCAAACATAATGTAACTACAAAGCCCGAAGGTAAAGGAACAGGAATTGGTCTGTATATGACATCGCAAATTGTTACAAAAAATAGTGGGAGCATAATTGTACAAAACACTCAAAAAGGTGCTTTATTCACAATAAGCTTTAGAAAATCTAATCTTTAATATACCAAAAAAGTTTCTAATCATAAATTTGCTATAATTCGCAACTTAGTAACAAATGTAAGAGTGCGTTATTAAAGTTCAAAGTTCAAAGGATTCGCTATGAATCACATCAAAGAGGGAAAATATAGACCCTATCCACAAATAGATTTGCCAAACCGTGTTTGGCCAACAAAAACAATAACGCATGCACCTGCATGGTGTAGTGTTGATTTACGTGATGGTAACCAGGCACTTATCAACCCTATGGACATGAATAAAAAACTTGAACTTTTTGCACTCTTACTTAAACTCGGTTTTAAAGAAATCGAAGTTGGATTTCCTTCTGCTTCTAAGGTGGAATTTGATTTTTTACGTCGGCTTGTTGATGATAATTTAATACCAGATGATGTCACAGTGCAAGTTTTAGTACAAGCAAAAGAAGATCTAATTGCTAAAACTTTTGAATCACTTAAAGGTGTGAAAAAAGCAACTGTTCATTTGTACAATTCAACTTCTGCAGCCCAAAGAAAAATAGTATTTGCTAAAAGTGAAGATGAGATAATAGGACTTGCTTTAGAGGGTGTGGAACTTGTAAAAAAATATGAAAAGAAACATGATGGTGAAATATTTTTAGAATATTCACCAGAGAGTTTTACAGGAACTGAATTAGAATTTTCCGCTCGTATATGCAATGCTGTAACAAAAGCTTGGGGAATTGCAGACGATAGAAAGGTAATTATAAATCTTCCTGCAACAGTAGAGATGTCAACACCAAATATCTATGCAGATCAAATTGAATGGATGAGTAGACACCTTGATAACCGCCAAAACGTCATTATCTCTACACACACCCATAATGATAGGGGAACTTCTATCGCTGCTACAGAATTAGCTTTACTTGCATCAGCTGAGAGAGTCGAAGGTACGCTTTTAAGCAATGGCGAGAGAACAGGAAATGTAGATATTATTACACTTGCTTTAAATTTAACAACGCAAGGTGTTGATTCAAAACTAAACTTCTCAAATATTGCTGAAGTTTTAGATGTTGTAGAAAGATGTACAGAAATGCATACACATGCCCGTCATCCATATGTTGGGGAATTAGTCTATACAGCATTTTCTGGCTCACATCAAGATGCTATCAACAAAGGTTTAGCATACCAAAAAGCAAAAGAAGAAGAGTTCTGGGAAGTTCCATATCTACCAATTGATCCTGCAGATGTAGGTCGCAGTTATGAGTCTATCATTCGTATTAACTCACAATCTGGTAAAGGCGGAGTTGCGTATATTTTAGAAAAAAATTATGGCTACCAACTTCCAAAAGCAATGCATCCTGAAATTGGCCGTATCGTTCAAACTTTGAGTGATGAAAAAGGTAGAGAACTAGAAGCTGATGAGATTTTAAATATATTTAAAGATACTTATTTCAATATGAAAAAACATATATCTTTAGTCGATGTCACAATCTCTTCAGGTAAAAAGATTGCAACTTGTACGCTAACATACGACTATGATGGTAAAGAAATAATTGCTGAGGGTGAAGGAAACGGACCTATTGACGCTTGTAAAAATGCATTGATGAAAGACTATAAGAATGAATTTACTATTAGTTCCTATTCAGAGCATTCATGCGGAGATAAAAGCTCCGCAAAAGCAATAGCATATATACAAATACAAAACAAAAACATCCTATCTTGCTTTGGTGTTGGAAGAGATAGTGACATAGCTACAGCATCCATAAAAGCAATGTTTAGCGCATTAAACAGAGCTTTTCATTAATTTTTAAAAAAGTAATTCTTCTTTAGGATCTGCTTCGACTTCAACACGAGGTGGTTTTGAGATGTCTGAGAAGTATTCTTTTTTTCCTCCAACATCAACTTCTATAATGCCTTCAGGTTTATCAAATTCTCTTTGAATCTGTGGATATAATTCTAATAGCTCTTGATAGTACGCTTTAAATGCAGTTCCAGAGACTCTACCACCCGTTTCTTTTTTATGCATTGGTGAATTATCATCATTTCCAAACCATACCACCGTTTCTATAGTTGGTGAATACCCAGCGAACCATGCATCTATATTATCATTTGTTGTACCAGTTTTACCGGCTATATCTATCCCTGCCACACGAGCTCTCACAGCTGTTCCACGATCAACAACACCCTTAAGAATACTTGTCATTAAAAAAGCTTGTTGTTCATTTGTAATGACTTGATAACTTGGAGTAAATTCATGTATTACTTCACCATTATGTTCTATATAGTTTATAATATGCGTATCTACTTGAACACCCTTATTTGCAAACGACGTATAATATTTTGCTAATGTTAAAGGGGATAAAGAGATGGTTCCCAAAGAGATAGATAAATCTTGAGGTACATCTTCAATACCAAATTTTTCTAATTCACCAAGAAGTACTTGAAGTCCAATATCATTTACAAGATTAATCGTTGCAAGATTACTAGAATGCACAAGTGCTTCTCTAAGACTAATAATTCCATTATAATTTTTAGAATAATTACGAGGCTGCCACTTCATCTCTTCACCATCTTTTTCATACGTATATGTTTTAGCTATATCCGTAAGTTCCGTAGCACCTGAAAAACCTAAATCTAAAGCAACTTGATAGATAAAAGGCTTAAATGCACTTCCAGGTTGACGTTGTCCTTGTGTAGCTCGATTAAAAGAACTTATCGTATAATCATACGAGCCAACAAGAGCTAAAACACTTCCAGTACTAGATTCTACACTTACTAATGCACCATTTAAATTAGATGTATTTGTATCAACATAGTCTATATCTTGCTTTGTCTTCTTTGCATTTTGCAGTGCTTCTTCCTTATAACCATCAAGTCTTTTCAATACTTCATTATACGCATGTAAAACTGCTTTACGTCCAGCATCTTGAAGTTGTAAATCTATAGTCGTATACACTTCATATCCACCTGTTTTAAAGTCTGTAATATTGAGGTCTTTCATACGCCTTGCAATTTCATCTACAATAAATGGCGCTTTATTTTGAGTGAGTGTTGTATCGTATACTTTTGGGGATTCTGCTATAGCTTTTTTATAAGTCTCATCATCTATCCAAGCAAGGACTTTCATCCTCTCTATAACACGATTTGCTCTTCCCATAGAAATCTCATAATTTTTTGTAGGTGCATAGGAACTTGGTGCTTTTGGAAGCCCTACTAAGATTGCTATCTCTTTGAGGCTTAAATCTTGAAGTTTTTTATGAAAATAGCCATCAGCTGCGGTTTTAATACCATAATATCCATGACCAAAATATATCTCGTTTAGATATCTTTCTAAAATTTGCTCTTTTGTTAAAGCATGTTCGAGTTTAAGTGCATAAATTGCCTCTTTGATCTTTCTGGAGAGTTTTTTCTCACGTGTCAGCAACTTATTTTTTACTAACTGCTGTGTAATAGTACTAGCACCCTGCACTGCTTTTCCAGCCTGGACAACTTTAATAGCTGCACGAAAAATTGCATCTACATTAATCCCAGGATGCTCAAAAAATGTAGTGTCCTCAATCGCCACGAGTGCTTCGATGGCACGTGGAGGAATCTCATCAAAAGAAGCATAAAACCTATGCTTTGTATCAAATACATTTGCTATTTTTTCACCGTTCTTATCATAAATACGACTACTTGTAGAGGGCTTATAATCCACTAAAGAAGATAAATCATATTCATACGCCACGAAGTAATATCCAAACAAGGCAAATGGAGATAAAAGTCCAAGCAATACTAATGTAAAAAATATTTTTGTTTTCATATTATGTTATTTCCTAAACTATCATTATTTTCTAAATGTTCGATTTGCGAAATTCGCTTCTATAAGTGTTTTTGTATATGCTTGTTGTGGATTTTGCAATATGTCCAGCATTTTACCATCTTCTATAACTAATCCATCTTTTATGACACAAATATCCTCACATAAGCTCTTTGCTGCATTTATATCGTGTGTTACAAACAAAACTTTAAAACCCATCGTAACTTGTAACTTAAGCAAGAGATTTAAAATCATCACTCTAGTTTTAGGGTCTAAAGCTGTTGTGGGTTCATCCAACAACAATAACTTTGGTCGAGATTCTAATGCCATAGCTATAACAACACGTTGCAACTGCCCGCCAGAGAGTTCCGGAGCGAACCTATCTAAAAGTTCTTTATCAAGCCCAAGCTGTGAAAAAAGTTCTTCTTGTTTTTCTTCTGAAATAAAAAATTGTTTTTTTATTTTTGTAAGGGGAGAGAGCGCTGTAAAAGGGTTTTGAGGAACAAAAGAGACTGTTTCACCAGCAATAAGTTCAAAATCAGCATCATGCTCTAATTCGTAGTTCATAGAATCAGGTAACATGGACAAAAGTGCTTTAAGTGTCAAGCTTTTGCCACTCCCGCTTTGTCCAACAAGGGCTAAAGACTTATTTATGGTGAAGCTGATATCCACCAAGTTTTTCTCTTGCAATGAAACTTTTAACTTATTTATTTTCATAAAATGATTCTATCTAAAATAGCTAAAACAATTCTAATTTGCCTTCTAATTTCTCTGCTGATAAAGCTGCAAACGAAGCACTTATGAAGCAAAATCACTTCAAAAGTTCCAACAATTCATTGGCACCGAATTTTACATCATCTTGCTGTTTATTTTCATCATAAATACCATCTTGAATCATTTGCTTTTTCTTCTGTAACTCTAGTATTTTTTGCTCTATTGTATTTTCAACGATCAACTTATATACAAACACTGCTTTGGTTTGCCCTATTCTGTGGGCTCTATCGGTTGCTTGGTTTTCCACGGCAGGATTCCACCATGGGTCGTAATGAATAACAGTGTCTGCCTCGACAAGGTTAAGTCCAACACCTCCAGCTTTAAGTGAAATGAGAAAAACATTTACCTTGCCTGAGGTAAATTCTTCTATAACCTTTTCTCTATTTTTTGTACTTCCTGTGAGTTTTGTATAGCTGATTTTTTTAGATTTCATTTTCTCTTCTATGATTGCAAGCATAGAGGTGAATTGTGAAAACACCAGTATTTTTTTACCCTCACAGAGTAATTCGTCTATTAAATCTAAAAAAAGAACCAATTTAGCACTCTCTTTTACTTTTTTAGCTTCATCTAGTTTCAAAAGGCTTGGATCACAACACACTTGTCTTAATTTTAAAAGTGCGTCAAGTATTGTAATATGTGAAGAGGCGATACCTTTGTTTGCAACAGCCTGACGTACTTTTTCCTCCATCGCTATTCGAATGGATTCATACAGTCCAGCTTGCTTGTGTTCAAACTGTGTGTATTTTATTATCTCAGATTTAACAGGGAGTTCTGAGGCGACAAGCTCTTTTGTTCTACGCAACATAAAGGGTTTTATTCTCTTATTTAAAAGCTCTTGCTTGGAGAAACTTCTCTCTTTTTCTATAGGCGTTTGATAATACTTTGCAAAAAAACTAAGCGTATCTAAAAATCCTGGCATCAAAAAGCTAAATATACTCCAAAGTTCACCGAGATGATTTTCAATAGGAGTACCGCTAAGTGCAAGTCTGTAATCACTTCTAAACTCTTTAATTGCTATCGCCATTTTCGTTTTTGGATTTTTTATTTTTTGTGCTTCATCTAAGATTATATAACTAAACTGCATCCTATCAAATTTTTCTTTATCTCTAATAATCAAAGGATATGTTGTCAATAAAACATCATGTTCATCTATCTGCTGAAACCTTTCTTCTCTATCGTCTCCATGCAAAGATAAAACTTTTAAATCTGGAGTAAACTTTTTAGCTTCATTTTTCCAATTTGCTACGAGTGAAGTCGGCATTACAATAAGAACAGGTTTATCTAACTTTGCGTCCTCTTTAAGTTTGGATATATGCGCCAAAGTTTGTATAGTTTTTCCAAGCCCCATATCATCTGCTAAAATCCCTCCAAATTTAAACTCATGCAAAAATTGCAACCAATTTAAACCATCTTGTTGATACTCTCTGAGCGTTGCTTGAAAGTTTTTTGGTAGCGTAACTTTTTGAATACCTTTGAAATTTTTAAGTTTTTGAGAAAGCTCTAAGATCTCACGTGAACCTTTCCAAATCACACCTGCATCAAAAGTGCTTAACATATGCGCATCATACGCAGAAACTCTCAAGGTATCATCTTTGTCTTTTTTATCCATCAACTCAAGAATTGTTTTTATAATTGGTGCAATCTGCTTCGTTTGAAGTGTTACGAAATGGTTCTTGCTCACTTCAATATTCACCACATCAGGCATAGCTTCAAAATTATCAAACTCTTGTATTATTGATGTCACAAGCGGTGCTAAAGGTTGCATAATCCCATCAAATTCCAAATTAAATGAGAGCGAAAACCAATCATTTTTTTCTTCACTCTCAACGATTATCTCAGTATTTTGCTCAAACTTCATCTCAAAACTATTGAAATTTCTTATATACCATCCCTCTTCCTCAAGCTTAGGTAAATATGTACTTTCAAACTCCCTAAACACCTCTAATTGTTGCTGTCTTTTTGTATCACTGAGTTGTACCCATACATCAGAATCCACCATAGTGGTAGCAAAACCAAAACCCTCAATCATTTTTTTCGCATTCTCTTCGAAGGCTAAGTCTCTCCTAATCTCTACTTTTTGATCTTCTTCATATAAAAAATTCTTCTCTTGTCTTGGTTCATACTTTACTACAAAACCATCATAATTAAAATCAACTTTAAAAGAATTTGCACCTAGGTGTATCTGCGCAATAGCTTGTACATCTACAATTTTCGTTTGCAAACCTTTAGGGGCTTGTATCTGCAAATGTGGTATCTTTTCACTCATAAAACGACATACTTTAGCTATATCTTTTTCAGGAATTTTAGGGGATTTGAGAAGCTTTACGTACAACTCTGCATCAAAATCAAACTCATAGACTTTATTCGTTTCTACATCCAATATATACGCTGGTTGTGTTTTCAACACAAGATACTTCTTGCTTATATCTGACTTTATAGTATACATCTCTTGATGCAATGCAAAATCAAATTTTGGCTGTATCACTTCTTGTTCCAAACATAAAGCTTGTGTATTGTCATTATAATAACATCTCTTCGTCGCTAAAATTTCTTGAAGCAATATTGCACCAAATTTACCTTCAAAATTCATACTATTGTTATAGGATTCAAAGCTAAGATTACGAACTAGATCTGCGATTTTCTCATCTGCTTCATCTTTAATATCTTGATTGTCATAGGATCTAGTAAATTGGTGGGATTGTAAGAGTTGTCCCTTACTTAAGCTCTTGTTTTTCAAATACCTAGATTTGTAAAACTGCAAGGCATCTTTGGAACGATTTTTATTTGTGCTGAAAAGTCTGTAGCTTATAAAGTATTCATCATCATTAGTTTTTTCTCTCTCTTGCTCGCTTTGAAAACTATGGAACCAATTTTCTAACTCATTTACAGGTGTTAATGCCTTCATTTTCATACGGCCATTTTCTGTGTATTCTAAACAGACTGCCACTACATGTTTACAGTTATAAGCAACAGGACAGGAACAATTCCCAGAAATATTCAATCCCATACTCCTAGTAATTGTTATTAATTGTGTGTACTTATCATTTGAGCCTAAAGTAATGCCCTCTATCACTAGTTTATCATCTGTTTGCACTTTAACAAAACATTTAATGACCCTACGTTGTTTGAAATAATTCACTCCACGTGAGTAATCATTCACATAAGTGTGCATTCTGATTTCATTTGCATTTAAATTCAAAGATTTTTCTCCATACTTTTGTTTGTCTCTTTTAATCCAATTTGAGATACTCTAACACAAAGCTCTCTAAAAATATCCTTCTTATATTCAAGTCTTGCTATTATTCTAAGGATTGCTTTATTCACCGTTGGCTGTCGTATTGCACCTATTGCATAAGCATCTTTTAGAAGTTCATCTCGAATGCGAACAACTTTGAGATTATCGTCTATAACAATAGGCACAATTAAACCATCTATAGAAATATTTAAAACTTCTTTAACTATCTCTTGTCTCATTTGTATCTCTTTTTTTAAAGTTACAGCATTTTTTAAAATATATTCCAAAGATTTATGTGCTAAAAGCGTGTCATAAAGAGAAAGTGACGTTGCATAAATGATTGGTTTGGCACGGTTGATAAGATACTCTATAATATGCTCTGAGGCTAAAATATATGCGCCAAAACTCCCATACGCTTTTCCTAGTGTTCCCATCTTTATATGGTTTGGCTTCACTCTTATCTTGTACAAATCAAAGACACCCATAAGATTTTCACCGACCACACCTGAACTATGTGCTTCATCCACAATTAAAAGCGCATCATGTGCATCGCAAATGGCAAAAACCTCTTTATTCACCAAATCGCCATCCATTGAGTAGATTCCCTCAACAGCGACAATTTTTCTCTTAGCTTTGGATGCTTTTAGAAGTTTTTCTAAGTCTTTCATGTCATTGTGTTTAAAAAATTCCACACTCACATGTTCTAATTGCGTTGCAAGCACTCCTGAAGCATGGTATTTTTCATCCATATAGATAACATCGCCTTTACGAACAAGTGCTTCTATCATCGCTATATTTGCCATAAAACCGCTTCCAACAACAACAGCATCCTCAAAACCATTTGCCTCGCATAGTGCTTTTTCAAAATTTTGGTGAATTTGATGGTATCCATTGACTAAAAGAGAAGCTTTGGAACTATGAAGTGGGAGTCTATCTAACTCTTGACAGGTTTTTTGGTGAAGTTCTTTGTTGTGAGCGAGTCCAAGATAATCATTTGAAGCAAAGTCAAAAATGTCAGTGTCAAGAACTTTACGTGTCCGAAATCTTCCGACTTTTTTTAAAGCCTTTAATTCTTTTTCATAATATAGCATTACATAAAAGCCTCTAAAACTTCCACACTTAGCCCCATAGCCGTACTTTCAAATCCTCGTACTTCTTTTATGTAAGACTTACAAAAGCCTTCAACCATACAAGCGCCGGCTTTGCCACGCCATTCACCAGAATCAAGATATACATCAAGTGCATCTTGATTGAAATCGCTAAATATGTAATCAGTTTGAGAAATATCTATAAGTTTTTTTTGAGAAGATTGATAGATCATACAAGTAATTATGGAGGTAATATTTCCACTTTGTGTCATCAAAATATTTCGTGCATCATCCACACATTTTGCTTTACGCAAAATTTTTCCTTGAGATGTTACCACTGTGTCTGCTACTAAAAGTGGATACTCCTCAAAACCAAAAGCCTTGAGGTTGGTTTCATATTTTCCCAAAGTTGCCTGATAAACAAAGTTTTTTGGTGAAGTAGCGAGAATTTGTTCTTCGTTAAAATCCACACTCTCCTGCACAAAGGCAATATTTGCTTTTTCTAAAAGCATCGCACGAGTTTGCGAAGAAGAGCAAAGACGTAGCATTTAAAGAACTGAAGAAAGATTTGAGCCTAAAAAGATTGCTATAAGACCAAGGATAATATTTACAGGTATCATGTATTTTCCAACGATAGCCATTGAAAATTTAGCTCCTGCGACATTACCCTCTACTAATAGTTTTGCTGCTTTGTTTCTTCTTTTTATCATGATTAAGTAGTTTACAAACATAATCATCCATATACCTTCTTTAATATAACCTAACTGTGCGTAGTCAGTACTTTTCAAGTCATATCCTATAAGCATTACAACTGCCGTAAGCACTAATATAATTGTAAAAGGGAATACAATAAAAAATAATCTTTTAAGTGCATGAAGAATTCTTTCTAATCTTTCTTCGCCTGATTCTATCTCCATAAATGATGGATGTGCCGCGTAACGCATAGCTATCATTCCACCAACCCAAACAACTGCACTTAGTACGTGTAAAAAAACGATGATTGTTTTATATTCTGCAAAAAATTCCAGCATTATGAAATTGCCTCCGTGATATATTTTAATGAAGCCTCTTTAGCCTCAGCTATTTTTGTTTTATCTTTACCACCAGCTTGCGCGAAGTCTGCTCGACCTCCGCCGCCACCGCCTAAGATAGGTGCGATCTCTTTAATCCAGTCTCCAGCTTTGGCGGATGCATTTTGCACACCACAAGCGATAAGCACCTTATCGCCCTTCACCTGAAAAAGCATTGCACAAAGTTTTTCATTTTGGTTTTTAAGCTCATCAATTTTTTCTTTGATATCCCCGCTTGGATATTCTTCAACTACAACCGTTACACCGCTTATCTCATTTAAAGAAACTTCCACTTTCGCAGAATTTTGAGACTCTCTAAGTTCCTCTTTCAGCTCTACTATATTTGACTTCATACGCCCTATTCCAGCTAATAAGTCAAGATTTTTCACCTCTGCTTGCGCAATATGTAACAGTCTTCTTTGTTCATGAAAGTACTTGTAAGCTGCTTGCCCACAAACAGCTTCTATACGACGAACACCAGCGGAGACTCCACTCTCTTTTGTGATGATAAACGAACCTATATTTGCAGTGTTTTCAACATGGACTCCGCCACAAAATTCTATCGATGCTTTATCAAAACTGACAACTCTTACTTCATCGCCGTATTTTTCACCAAACTGCGCTTTTGCACCTGATTTCTTTGCATCTTCAATTCCCATGACTTGAGTTTTTGCAGGAATTGCGCGTAAAACTTCTTTATTTACTCTAAGTTCAATCTCTTCTAATTCTTCAGATGTGATTGCTTTTGGATGTGAAAAGTCAAAACGTAATCTATCCTCTTGCACGAGGGAACCTGCCTGAGAAATATGATCCCCTAAAACATCATATAAAACTGCATGTAAAAGGTGTGTAGCTGAATGATGTTTGATAATTTCATTTCTTGAAATATCTACATGTGCATCAACGATAGTTCCAATCTTAAGCTCTTTAGTCACTTCTATCTGAGATAAGTTAAGTCCAAAAAATTTCTTTGTATCAAGAACCTCAGCAAAACCCTTAAGAGAACCTATATCTCCAGTTTGTCCACCAGATTCTGCGTAAAAAGGAGTGATGTCTAAAAGAACCCATCCTATTTCACCAACAGATAAACTAGAAGTCGATTTAAAGTTTTCAGTTAAGAGTGCTTGTACTTCACCAGAATGCTCTTTAAAGTTATACCCTACAAAAGTGTTTTCTCCAAACTTTTCTAGTAGCTCCTTAAAGTCTCCATGAACAGCATCATCTCCACTCCCTTTCCAAGCAGCTTTTGCACGTGTACGTTGCTCAAGCATCAACTCATCAAACTTTGCAGAATCTAATTTTAAATTATGACTTTTTAGCATATCTTCTGTCAGGTCAAGTGGAAAACCAAAAGTGTCATACAGTTTAAATGCCACTTCACCACTAAATACTTCTTTTGTATTTTTAAGTTCTTCATCAAAAAGAGCAATTCCATCTTTTATTGTCTTAAAAAAACTTGCTTCTTCTAGTTGAATTTGTTCTTTTACAACTTCTGCCTTGTGTGCAATATAATCATATTCACCACCCATTATTGCAACAAGAGTATCTACAAGTTTGTACATAAATGGAGCACGAAAACCTAAAAGGTACCCGTGTCTAACAGCGCGACGTAAAATTCTACGAAGAACATATCCGCGTCCTGCATTTGAAAAATTAATCCCCTGAGAAAGTAAAAAAACAGCTGTACGTATATGATCTGCGATCACTCTATACGATGCACCGCCTTCATAAGTATAATTTTTTCCAATTAGTTTTTCAACTTCACCAATAATTGGCATAAACAATGAAGAACCATAGTTTGAGAGTTGTCCCTCTTTAATCGCCACTACCCGCTCAAGTCCCATACCGGTATCAATCGAAGGTTTAGCTAGTGGGATTCTCTCTCCTCCTGCCACTTTAACCTCATACTGCATAAAAACAAGATTCCAAATCTCTAAAAATCTATCGCCTTCACCGCCAAGATAATCTTCTTCACCACTGAAATGCTCGTGCCCTTGATCGTAAAAAATCTCAGAACATGGTCCGCATGGTCCAGTATCGCCCATTGACCAGAAGTTGTCTGCATCGCCTAAACGCAAGATTCTCTCTAGTGGTACATGTTTTTGCCAAAGTTTTTCAGCTTCATCGTCACTCTCATGCACTGTAACCCAAAGCTTATCAACCGGCAATTTGATAACTTCTGTTAAAAACTCCCAAGCATAATCCATTGCTTCTTCTTTAAAATAATTTCCAAAACTAAAATTACCCAACATCTCAAAAAAAGTATGGTGACGTGCAGTATGCCCTACATTTTCAAGGTCATTATGCTTTCCGCCTGCTCGTAAACATGTTTGACATGAAGTAGCTCTTGGATTCTGCGGTGTTGGAATTTCACCTGTAAATATGGACTTAAAAGGAACCATTCCAGCATTGTTGAAGAGCAATGTCGCATCTTCGGGCACTAATGGCGCGGAGGCTACTCTCGCGTGATTTTTTGATTCAAAAAATTTTAAATATTCTTCTCTGATATTCATTTAGCATTCTCTTCATTTAAATTGCGCGATTATATCTAAATATGTCTAAAAATTTAAGGCTCAAGCATCTCAAATAACAGCTAGTTAAGATATTCCAACTCATCTTCTAGTATGGTATTTGTATATTTTTTCAAAAAAATTTCAGCTGCTATTGCATTTCCATAAGATAGTAGCTCTTTTTTCTCATTGAAAATAGGTGTAGTTCCAAGTCCACAACTTGGACTTTTTGACTTTAGAACTATTCTATCAACATCTGGATGGAGCTTTATAAATGAGTTGATTTCATTTTCTAAAAGTTCGGTAACATCCCTTTTTGTTTCATCTGTAATAATACGATTTTTATTATCAATTTCCACAACAGATATACGTTCACGAGGAGTTCCAAAAAGAGGAGCTTCTGGACAAAAAGGGATGATTTCATACTCTTTAAAAGCTTCTAGAACTTCGTTTACTCTTTTTGTTTTACCATCATAGCGACAATACTCGCCAAGAAGACAAGCAGAGATGATGACCTTTTTAACAGACATTCTAACAGATAACCACACTCTTGATTTCAGTCATCTCTTCAATGGCAAACCTTGGACCCTCACGTCCGACTCCACTTAACTTCACCCCGCCATAAGGTTGAATATCAAAACGCAGTGTCGGCATATCGTTAATCACTATACCGCCTGCATCAAGTTCTTCTATTGCACGTTGCGTGATTTTCAAATCATTGGTGAAGACTGAAAATTGTAAGCCGTATGGTGAATTATTCATTCTAGGAAGCGCGTCATCAAAATCATCCACTCTAACCAAAGAAACAATCGGAGCAAAAACTTCTTCACACACTATTGCCATAGAATCAGTTACGTTTGCCATAACACATGGATGAAACATTCTCCCATCACGCTTTGGAGCCAATAAAGCTATTGCACCCTCTTCTATAGCACTCTCAACCCATCCCATTGCACGCTCTGCCGCTTCATCATCTATGAGTGGACCCATAAAAGTATCTTCTTCATAAGGTGAACCAACTACTAACTTTTTCGTTTCTTCTGCCATTTTTATAGCAAAAGCATCATAAATGTCTGTATGCACATAAATGCGTTGCAGTGAGATACAAACTTGACCCGAATTTACAAAAGCGCCTAAAGAACAACGTTGTGACGCTAGATTCAAATCAGCACTTGCGTCTATATAAGTTGCAGCATTGCCACCAAGTTCTAGACCTACTTTTTTTATTCCTGCTGATTTTGTAATTATATTTCCAACAGCAACAGAACCGGTGAAGCTTATAACTCTTGGGATATCAGAACTCACTAAGGTTGCACCCACTTCAGCATCACCATAGACTACCGATAAAGCATTTTTAACCGCGAACTCACTCTCTATAAACAGCTTTGCAAATTTATATGCCGTAAGTGGCGCTTCAGGAGTTGGTTTTAATACAACAGTATTTCCAGCAACAAGAGCAGGTGCCAGCTTATGTGCCACAAGATTCAAAGGAAAATTAAAAGGAGTGATACAAGCAACAACTCCAACAGGAACACGGGAAAAATACGCAAGTGTTTTTTTACCACTTGCCATTGCATCTGTGTTTATAGTTTCGCCATGCATAGTACGCATAGTCTCAGCAGAGAGTGTAACTGTTTCTATACATCTCTCTACCTCAACTCTTGCAAAAGTAATAGGCTTGCCAACCTCATCCGTGATTGTTTGCGCAATATCCTCTTTGTTTTCTTTTAGCTTTTGTGCCACATCCAGTAACCACGAACATCTTTGTGCGAGTGTAGAAGCTTTTGCAGCTTTTGTCGCTTCTTGCGCTATCTTAAGAGCTTTGATAGTATCACTTGCATCACAAACTGGTGCAGTTGAAACTACTCTACCATCATAAGGACTTTTTCTTTGACTTACATTTTCTTTTGTAGCTTCTTTTGAGCCAAAAAATATCTTTGCTTGCATTAAATTTCTCCAAATTATATTGAAGAAATTATATCATTTTAAACATAGCAAAATTTAACTCTTTGGGATTAATGGTTTTTTACTCCATAGTCTCTTAAGGTTTGTGGAACTTTGCAGTTTTTACTTTTTGAACACTTTGTGGAACATGGAAAATGTATTTGAATGTTTTGTGTTCCAGAAGTAAGAGACTATGTAACAGCTATCTTCAATTTCCGATGAAACTCAAGTACATGATTTTTTTTAATTAAGCCTAATACTTTAAAGGGATTTATTGTATAGTTTTTATTATTAAATTTTTATATACTGTAATAAAAAAGGAAGTGAATGGAATTGTTTGGAATTAACTTGAAAGCTGATTTGCTCTTGGCGCCAATTTTAGCTTTAATTGTTCCAATTATATGGAATTTCGCCAGTATACCTATCAGTTGGCTTAGGGAGTTTTTCATGAAAAAGCCTGCAATTATACATATAGGTATTGACTTGGAATACAAAGAGCTTAAAAATGCTGTGTTCAAGTGTTTAGTAGTGAGATATGGAACAGATGAGTATATTAAGTCAATGGCAAATGATCAAGAAAAGTATGACGGAAGACTTAGAAACGAGATAGTAGATGCAACACACACAAACGGTGTACTCTCTTTTAACATCCCTTTACATAAAAGGATTGGTACGCAATTTAAATGTTTCTTGGAGGTTGATACAAAAGAAGAAGCTGAAGAGATTGTCAAGCAGTGTGATAAGTTTGATGGTATATATGATCTGAGTTTTTCTTCGAGTCAACATAAAAACAGAGTCTTCTTTTTGCTAAAAGATTACGGCGAAACACTTACAGTGGATAAATTAAAAAACAATATGTTGTTCCCAATTTAAGATAAATGGTGTTGTTGTCTGCTTCATTTTTTTATCGTAAATGTTTAAAGTGTAGTTTAAACATTTTACTATTTTTATGTAACTTGAGTTTAATGTTTTTGAATTATACTTGTCCTATTTAGCAAAAGCTTGCAATGTATGAAGCCTAGTTTTCTAAATCAAAGCGTTATGTTTTGGATTAGCTCTATTTCTTGAGGCATAACAAGAACTGCGTCAATCATGTAATCAACATTCAAGGCATTTTTTTTTAAATAAACATCTACAGTTCTAATAAATTTCTTAAGTTTTGAGGGAGTGATGTTAGAAACGGCAGACTCATAATCAAGTCCACTTTTTACTTCGATAAAATGAAGTACCTCATCTTTACTCGCGATAATATCAATTTCACCAAATCGTGAATAAAAATTCCTCTCAATTATAGAGTAGCCATTATTGCTCAGAAATAGACATGCTTTGTCTTCACCTAAATTTCCTTTTTCTCTACTCATTATTATTTTCCTTATTTGCTATTTTATCTATACTTGCTTAAAATTCTACTTGCAAATACAAGCCAATATTAAGAAATTATTTATAAGAATTAGCTATACTTTATCCATATATTTTGGAGGTGTACTATGTCAAAAATCAAACTGTCAATACTTGTGAGTGTAGTTATGTTAGGGAGTTCATTAAATGCTGATATGAGTGAGGCTAAAGAACTTTTTGATGGGGCAAAGTGTATGGAGTGCCACAATAAAGAAGACTTTAAACACAAAAAAGAAAAAGTGAATAATTTCAAAAAACTAGTTAGTACTGTCAACTCGTGTGCATTAGCTTCAAAAGCTCAATGGTTTGATGAGGACGTTCATAATGTTGCAAAATACTTAAATAAAAATCATTATCACTACAAAGTAACAGAGTTAGAGGAATAATAATTCCTCTATGCGCAATTAATAATTTCTACTTGAATAGATTTAAATGCAGCTGTCATAATCAGCTCATCACTTTTATCACCAAAGATATGATTTAATTTTGAATTTGCATGGTGAAATGTTGTGTAAAGAGTTTTTGGAAGAACTTTATCTGTAAACTTTACTGTAAGTGGATTAGTTTGACCAAACTCTGTTTTTAAAATAACTTTTTCACTAGTAAAATCATGGGCAT
>ERZ889078.1358-NODE-1358-length-19565-cov-11.987032_pt1 | contig 19565 bp, 18 predicted proteins | sample MGYA00521266_ERZ889078 | MGnify/ENA primary metagenome ERZ889078 (study PRJEB32303, sample SAMEA104408618) | aquatic metagenome | biome: Brackish water; feature: Pelagic; material: water | place: Baltic Sea | collected 2014-06-16T06:34:00 | depth 76,534 m ...
GTGAGGAAAATCAGGCGCCGGAATGAAGTGACTATGGAGGAGGTTTCGGGAAAACTGCAAAAAATCTATTCCGGTGACCCTGATGTCACTATGGATAATAAAGAGATGGCCCGAATGATCAGAATACTGGCCGGCAGACTTCCTGAGAAACAGCAACTCGTCTTTATCCTGAGGGATATCCAGGGGATGGAATCACCTGAAGTTCAGGATATCCTGGGTATCTCTGAAACCAGGGTAAAAAGTAACCTTCATCACGCCCGGAAGTCAATCCGTGAAAAAATTGACCGGATATTTTTACTTGAAAGGAGTCGGCTATGAAAATAAGACAAGACAAGAATGCTAACGATCAGTTGGGTCCAATCCTGGAAGTTTTGCGAAAAAATGAACCCCGGTTACAGGATACTGAAGAGATCCCTCAAAAGGTGATGCAATCGATCCGGAATATGGGTCAACGAAAATCTACAGGAGGTTTTGCACCCTCTCCCCAAATCCGCTATCTGACCTGGGCCCAACGATTGCTAACAGCTGCATCTGTTTGCCTGTTAATTCTTTATGGAGCTGAAGAGTTTATCGTAGTGAAGAAGATGAACACCCTGGAACAACATACTGCATCTGTCAAAGTTGAGCCAGCAAACACTATTGCCAGCCGGCTGGTAAAAAGCGGTATTAAGCTTACTTCTCTGCAGCAGAGATTCAAGATTCGAAAAAAATATCTGGCTGCGCACCAACTTGCAATTGTAAATCATATTGAAGAAACTCTTAAATCCATACAACCATGAAAATCCGAAAGATCCTTATAACACTTTTCTTCGTTGTTCTGATATTCAGTGGATGCCGTGAAATCAGTGTAACTACCCGGGTGCACGATGATGGATCATTCACCCGGATTATCCGGATTACAGGCGACTCTTCCTCTGTTTTCAAGGGAGACCTGCCCTACCCGGTTGATTCGACCTGGAAACGGGTAGCAGTCAGGGATACAACCGTCAAAGACTCAGATGAGAATGACGACAACGAGGATGATTACATCCTCACATATACCAAAACATTCACCAGTAGTGATGCACTAAATGCTGAGATTGATCTGGATACCAGCTGGCGTCATCAGCTTGACCGTCAGATAACAGTTACAAAGAGCTTTTGGTTTTTCTATTCCTATTTGACGTTCAGGGAGATCTTTAAGCCGGCAAACCCGTTTACCTTACTTGATTACAAGGAGTATCTATCAGCAGAAGACCTGCAGTGGATAAACGGTCAAAAAAGTATCATCAGCCGCTCGGACTCTAACCACTTTGATGAAGTGGAAGAGAAGGCTCTCCATTTTATTGCAGCTTCTGTTACAGCAGAAATGGAACAAATCCTGGAGGAGGGGATCACACGCCTGAATGATCCTGAACTTCCTGTCAGTGATGTGGCTCGTTTTCATGACAGTATCTACCATTATGTTGAGGAGTGGAAAATTGATAAGCCTGAAAAACTTATTGATTACTTCCAAAACTGGACTGGTAACCCGGTGGTTGGTCGCTTGCATAACATAACACCAGGTTTGTTCGACAATTTCAATAAGAAAGTACAGTTCTTCAACTCTCTCGTTGATATGGAATCCTATCCGGAAACCGTTGAAATGCCCGGATTGATCACCGAAACCAATTCCTCAATGCTGAAAGGGAACCAGGTTAGCTGGGAGGTTCAGCCATTGAATCTCATGCTTGTAGAATATGAGATGGTTGTCGAATCAAGAGTTGTAAACAACTGGGCCTTTGTGATTCTGGGAATTGTGATTCTGCTTTTGATTATTGTAATGGTTATAAAAGCATTGAAAACTTGATTTTCGAATCGTGATTTGTTATATTTGATGTTGAAATCAATCCTTACAAATCATGAAAAAGCTATTTCTGCTTCTATCATCAGGATTTATCCTGTTCTCCTTTTCCGCTCTATCCCAGACCTTTTGGGATGATGTCCCTCTTCCTGAACCAGTGACTGAGGTTGCTGCAATCAATGTTGATGAGAATGGTACTCTCTTTCTTGGCTCACAGGATGATGTCTACTATTCAACTGATTATGGAGAAACCTGGACTGAATCCAATAATTGGCCGGGGCATAATCCCAATTGCTTCGGTTTCAATTCATCCGATCACATTTTTATCGGGACTTTTTCGAATGGCATGTATCGCTCAACAAACGGAGGAAATACGTTTAGCGAGATTAATAACGGGTTGTCCTTTTGGAATGTCTGGGATATACTTGTCATGGAAAACGACGATATCCTTATCGCGACACCCGGAGGAATTTTCAAATCCAGCAACAACGGGAATCAGTGGAATCTGTTCGGAACAGGACTGCCTGCTGATGAGATCGAGAAACTGATCAGGGCTGAAAACGGGACACTTTTTGCAGGTACATTCGGATCGGGTATGTATCGTTCATTTGATGATGGTGCCAGCTGGACTGCTTGTAATTCAGGTTTGCCAGCCAGTGCCATGATCACAGCAGGGGTTGGAGCACCCAACGGGTATATTTTTGCAGGTATTTTTCCGGAAGGCATGTTCCGCTCAACAAACAATGGTGACTCATGGGAGGCTTTCAACATGGGTTTACCTTTTCTGAAATTATCCGGATCGCCTCGTGGCTTATCAGTAGTTGATATTAAAATCCAGCTTCTATTCGTCGTTTGTATCGTCTATTTCCATGGAGCATTTTATCGTTCATTTGATTCTGACAATAGAGATGAATGGTTGCCAATCATTGACGGGCTTCCGGGAGAACCTACTACTACTGCTTTATCATCAGGATCCGATAACCGAATGTTTCTTGGAACCTATGACCAGGGACTTTACCGAAGCTCCTGGGTCCTCCAAATCCCTGACCCTCCAGGCATAACTGATAATTATAGTGTAACAGTTTTCCCTAACCCCTTCCGGACAGTTACGACTATTGAATTTCATATTCCTGATAATGAGCAGGTTAAAATTCAACTGTTTAGCCCTATAGGGCAGTTAATCAGTATTTTATCTAAAGATACTTATACTAAAGGTTTTAATAAAATAGTTTGGGAGCCTGAAGGAGTGACACCAGGGCTTTATTATCTCAGGTTCCAGGCAGGGAGTTTCACAGGAACAAGAAAACTAATTATTAAATAATAAGCTTTCTCCTATTTTTCATTTAGCTTTTTAGTCAGGTAAACGATCAGGTTCTCGTTCGAGTCGGCCAGATTTTTATACTGCCCCTGAATACTCTGCAGAAATTTCAAGTACCATAGATATTGAGGTCTCAATTGTTTGGTCCAGAGGTTATAAAACTCACTCTTTGGACGCTCCATATTCAGGACAAGAAAGTTCATCCCATAGTTTTCTGCTTTGGTAAACAGGCTAAGCATATTAAGCTTATTATTCTCAAACTCATCGATCATCCGGATGGTTTCAAAATCCATGACATCTGTTCCTCCTGAAGCCAGAACAGCTTCCCAAACACGTGTATTCACAGAGGAGGTGAAGAATATAGGGACACCAAGGATATCCGGCATCTCTCCTCTTTTATAGGCTTCAAAAAAGGTATTAACCACACTGTCAAATATTGTACGTTCCTTCTCAATCTGGCTCTTTTCCAGCTCACACTCGGCAATAAAAAACTCATAAATTGCCATGGCTTTCCGCTCCTCTTTAACAGTTTGTTGGTAGTTTGTGAGGAAAAAAGCTCCCCAGACTCCAAGAAAAACCACAAGTAATTCAAACAATAACCAAAGGGGGTTTCTGGATGTTCGCTTTTCTCTTACTCTCATAATTGTATCTGTTTGATCTTACCAAAAATAAAAAATCTAACCATATGAACCACAGAAATCCCCGAAATGTGTATTTTCGCATATCACTAAATTGCATATTATGAACTCATCACGAATTTCAAAATGGTTGCCTCTCTTCATTCTTCTGGGAATAATCGTCACCTCCTGTGCTCCCGGAAACGCAGAATTTGATATCGATCCTGCCGGCTTCTGGATGGGGCTATGGCATGGTTTTATCTCATTTTTCACCTTCATCATCAGCCTGTTTACAAGTGATGTAGGTATCTATGAGATAAATAACTCAGGATGGCCTTATAACCTGGGATTTATCATTGGGATAATGATCTTCTACGGTGGCAGCTCAAAGTCGAGTTGCAGGAAGTGGAAGTAACAGATCCGGTAGGTTAATTCCTGACAAAAGGATAGTCATTTTTTGATCCGGTTATTCGGTCTCCTGGTACTCCTTGATTGTCTCGTTGACGTTAAGAATGTAATCCCCGATTCTTTCGCTTAAGGAGAAAAGATCACTATAAACAGAGCCTATTTTATGCTTGTACCTCTTCTCTTTGAGATCTTCAAAATGTTGCTGACGTAGCTGATCTCTCCCTCTGCAATATTGGTAAGGTAGAGGGCGATTTCGAGTTCGAGATCATCTGTTATCTCCTCATATTTCTCAATTTTTGAAAGTAACTTATAGTATTTCTTCGGTTTTATTTCTGTTTGAAGGGTTTGAAACAGGTAAAACATCTTCTCGACACGAAGTCCGAAATTTGCGATCTCTTTGCGAGCCTGGAGAATAGATAGTTCACTTGTTGAAAAAAGCCCCGACTTGATATACTTCAGGCTAAACTCTTCATCATCTTCACTTTTTTGAGGAACCATCAGTGTGGCAATTTTCGCAATAAATGGTGCAAATCCAATCAGGAGCAGGGTATTGATTACATTGAAACTTGTATGAAAAACAGAGAGCGCAATGGGATAAACACTTTTTATACTCTCAAATTCAAGGTTCGACAAATGGGTATTTAATATGGATACCCCATGCTTTTTCTGAAGAAAATAGTTTATCCCCACTAAAAAATAATGAAATAAAGCGAGCATCCAGATCACTCCGAAAAGATTGAAGATCAAATGGGCACGGGCCGCTCGTTTAGCGGATACATTCGCCACAATTGCAGCGAGGTTCGCTGTGATCGTTGTCCCGATATTCTCACCCAATACCATAGCAGCTGCTAACTCAAAAGGGATGAGCCCATTATAGCACATCACAAGTGTCAGTGCCATGGTGGCACTGGAAGATTGGATAATGATTGTGAGGATGGTGCCAATGGCAACGAAAATCAGGACAGACAAAAACCCAAGATCCGTAAATGAGGAGAGAAATTGCAGGGATTCAGGATTATTGTGGATATCAGGAACAGAAGTCCGGCATTGACAAAGCTAACGACCATGACCGTGGTGGCAGATGATGATTGGATGGTGGTGGTGATCAACATCCCTGTAAATACCCCTTTTATCCGGCTGCTGGTCATGGCAGCAAGAATGTGCCTCATCCTGCTTCCAGCCACTTTCTGAAGTGCATCACTCATAAGCTTCATGCCATATAAAAAGAGGCCAAGAGAGCCTGCAAGGGTAAGAATTTTCCCAAGAGTTGAAATCACTTCCATTGTAGCTTATACTGGTTAAAGAAGCCAACCAAAATAGAACAATTCAATATAAAAGGGGTGTAAATAAAAGGAGGGTTATAAAAAGTTATCTACAGACGACTCCTGAGTTTACCGCACAAAATACTACCGGGAGGCTGACCATGAAACTAAATGAAGCTATGTTGATCTCTGCCCGTTTGCCTATTCCAGGTCATTGTTAACAGGGATTCCGTATAATCTCTGAACCAGAAATTTACTAACAGGAATCAGCAGAAAAAAGAGGCCTGAATATGCCGGGATAATAAAAGCTGCAACCATTGCCACAAGCGAGACAAAGATAAACGACCAGGTATTTGCCTTTCCAAGGAGGATATCATTCCGGCTGATATCCGCAGAAACCAAGCGATGGTCCTTTGTTGCATAATGCCAGTTGAGCAAAAACAAAATGCCAATGATCAACATATTTGAAGAAAAAATCAGGGCTGCCAACCAATCGGTAGCATATGTTGATTGAAGAGAGGCAGAAAAGGGAACCAGGCATATGTACATGAGCAAGAAGATCGTCATCCACATGTGCTTGTAATCCGTTTGGATCAGGTTACTCATTTGCTTCCGCTGTATCATCCAGAAGATTCCCAGGAGAAAAAAACTGAGGAAATAGATTATAAATTCATTGATCTGCAAAAGCAATGCCTGGTGCAATCCAATCCTCATCACTGTCTCTTTTTCGGGGATGCTGATGTTTAATACGAGGATGGTCATGGCGATGGCAAAGATGCCATCGGAAAGTGCTTCGATGCGGTTAATCGGAAAGGGGGTTTTCCTGCCTGCCATTTTCAATGTATATAGTATTTTCGCAAAGATATTAATTTAACGCCTTTATATATGTAAATATTAGTGCTTTCTTGCGCGAAGAGGGTTGTTATTTTGATTTATTCTAAATTAATATTAGCTTTGTGCTTTGCAAGTTAGATTATTTATCAAATTCCTTTACTTTACATCAAAAATGATGAAGGAGTGATTTCCCTCGAACCAGTAATCATGAAAAAAGCCTCTTTCATTGTATCAGCAATATTCTTTTTTGTTTTTCATCTGCAGGCCAGATCACAATCCCTTCCTGAAATCCTGGATACCTTGCAGAAGATAACTGATGACACCACTCTTATCAGGGGTTTGAATCAGACGGTATTCCATTTTCATGATCCGGAGCTGGCAATTGACACCTTACTTGTTGCATTAAACATAATGAAGGAAGCTGGCGACAAAGATGGCCAGGCTGACATTTATGCTTCAATCGCAGAGATATATAATTTTCAGAACCGCTATCAGTTAGCTCTGGAAAATAATAAGAAAAGCACGATTTTATACAGAGAATCCGGCAACAAAAGCGGACTGGCATACCAATTGGTCAACCTGGCTGTAATCCAAAGGCAGATGGGGAATCTGGGTGATGCCATGACGAATCTTGTTGAATCCCTGCAAATCAGCCGGCAAATCAACGACACTACCAGTATGGTAGAATCACTCCTTGCCCTGGGTTTTACCTATATGTATGTAGAGAAATGGGAGGATGCCCTGAAGGTACAGCAAGATGCTTTTGACATCTATGAAAAGAGGGGTGATTCACTTGGTATTGCCAGGGTTTATAACGATATGGGTGCAACGAATATGAAGGCCGGAAAACTTGACGTCGCTTTGAAACAACATCAGGCTGCCCTTGCAATCAGGTTAAAATCAACCGATTATTATTATACCTATGCCTCCTACATTTACATTGGAGATATTTATTATCATTTGGGCTTGTATCCTGAATCAATCACTAACTACAAGGCGGCAATACCTTTTGCAAAACTTGCAGGGGATAAAATCGGAATTATCAAAACGCATATTTATTTAGGTACATCTTATTTTAATTTGCAAGAATACCATAAAGCCTTAAAGCAATTCCTTGAAGCATTGGAATTGAGCTACGAAGTTGAAGATCGTACCGGTGAAGCGCAAGCATCTTTGAATATAGCTAAAATTTACCTTGCATGGGAGAAACCCAGGGAGGCACTCTCCTGGTTGCAAAAAGCTGAAAAAGCTGCACCGAGATCAGATTTTCTTTTTCTGGAAAACATCTACGAAAGCATTGCCGAATCTTACCGCAAACTGGGGGATTATAGAAATGCTTATACAAACCTTCTGTTGTTCAACCAGGTAAAAGATTCGATGATTGTTGCCCAGAACCTTGATAAAGTAACCACGTTAATAAACCGGCTGGAGTTTGAAAACCTGCAGGCATTGCAGAAAGAAAGTAATATTAAAGAGCTACAGATCAAGCAAGCAGAAATCAACAGGCAAAAGATTGTCAGGAATTTCAGTTTGTTCGGAATGTTTGTTATACTGGTACTGGCCGTGATCTTTTTTATCCGGTTCACTGAGAAGAAAAAGTTGAATTCCAAATTAAACAGTGTGTTATCAGATTTAAAGTCAACCCAAACACAGTTGATCCATGCCGAAAAAATGGCTTCACTTGGTGAACTGACTGCTGGTATTGCACATGAGATCCATAATCCATTGAATTTCGTTTTGAATTTTTCTGAGCTTAATACCGATCTTATCAGGGAACTAAAGGAGGCCATCGAAGAGGATAATCTTGATGATGCCAAAGCGATGCTTGAAGATATTGTGGATAATGAGCAGAAGATCGTTCTCCACGGCAAACGGGCTGATTCCATTATCAGGGGGATGTTACATCACAGCCGAACAGGTTCAGGTAAAAAAGAACTCACCAACATCAATGCTCTTGCAGACGAATATATAAGGATGGTGTACCATGGGTTCCTGGCGAAAGACAAAACATTTCATGCTGATTTTCACATTGAACTTGACAAGAATATACCGAAAATCAACGTTCTTCCCCAGGAAATTGGCCGTGTACTGCTGAATTTGATCAACAATGCATTTTATGCGGTTGATGAGAAAGCAAAAGATACTGAATTTGAATATATACCACTTGTAACTGTAAAAACTTCTCTTATTAATGGAACTGCCAGGATCAGCGTAGCAGATAACGGGAACGGAATTCCTGATGATATATTACCGAAAATTTTTCAGCCTTTTTTCACAACCAAACCTTCCGGCGAGGGAACAGGACTTGGTTTAAGCTTAAGCTTTGACATCATTACCAAGGGGCACAGCGGTGAATTACAGGTGAATACAAAAGAAGGAGAAGGAACTGAATTTATCATATCCTTACCCGTCTAAGATTTGTATTGTCAATATTTATTGCTAATATTGAAGAATATTTAATGTGTTTCTTCTTTACTAAACTTAAATAATCATGGACGGACTAATTGGTATTCTGGTTTTTCTCGCAGTCGGAGCAATTGCCGGATGGCTGGCAGGTGTATTGTTTAAAGGCAGCGGTTTCGGCCTGCTTTGGAACATCATCGTCGGTATCGTCGGTGGAATTGTTGGCGGATGGCTATTTGGAACCCTGTTTGGAACAAGCTGGATAGGCGGGATCATCACGGCAGTTGTTGGTGCCGTTATCCTGCTTATTATTGTCAGCCTGTTCCGGCGGAGATAATTCCTCTTTACTTCCCGGGAATATTGACATTAACCAGAAAACGAAACCTATCTTAGGCGGTTCGCAGTTATTTTATCAGGATTTTCCTGACCGTGGTCCCTTCTGAGGTCTGCCATGCAACCAAAATCATTCCTGCATTCAGTCCCTGTATATCCAGATCTATGATCCCGTCAATGGGAGGCAATGGCTGTATCTTCAGGAAGCGTCCGGTGATATCATAGAATAGTATTCTGCTGGGTTCGTTCATCGTACCTTTCATAAACAGGGCATCTTCCACAGGATTTGGAAACAAGACCATTTCAGGACCTTTTTTCCGGGCATCTACACTGCTAATGCCATCCCATACAACGAACTGACCCATCATCCCATTGTCTTCATGAGGCAGAATGTGGCAGTGATACATGTAGGCATTCATGGAAGCAATGGGAGTCCCCCAATCCAGGAATTGGGTTATGAACCGTAGTTTCCAGCCTGGCCTGACCAATACATTGTCTTTTGGCCCTTTGAATTCATCAGGCATATCAATGTAACCACCTGAAATGCTGTCCCAAATATCCAGGATATAGAACCCTATATCGTGCATGTGAAAAGGATGTGAGAGATTCGTGCGGTTATGAATGGTCCAAATTTCCGTAGCTCCCAGTAGCACAGTGTCGTTAATGTAAGTCATATCGAAGTTTTTATGATCGATAGTGAAGGGGGTACTATTCCCCGGGTTTAAATTACCATAGAAGGTCTTGGTTCTGCGTCTGGATGTCAGGTTTGTATCAGGGATCTCCAGGGGTGGGAAGATTGACGGGATCGAAACAATTGGATTGGGTGAGGGCGCATCTACAACTATCATCATAAACGTTGTGGCAGCACTTCCATGGAGGTTTGCACTTCCAATCGTATTATCTGGTATTGAGCGGGCATAGTTCATCAAATAAAGGGTATCTCCTTCCCTGTTATTCAGATCCAGGACCCATTCAGTACGGACTCCGGCGCCCATAAGTACAGAATCCATGGGGAACGGTGCTGCCGTAAATCCGGCATCCGTGGCGACCAGGATAAAAGGTTCAGCCTGCTTCAGGTTATTACCAAGGCCTAAATAGTAGGCAAATTTGCCTGAGCCATTCAAAACCCTGAAACGAACCATTTGTGCGGGTACATGAAAGTAAGGCAGCATAACCCCATTGATCAGGGTAACATTGCCATTGCTCCCTGATGTATCTATCACTGTCACCCCGTTGACTTTCTTAAAATGCCGTTCCTGGATGATGATCGGGAAATCATCGATGCCATAGGTATGAGGCAACTTCACGTACAGGCTGTCTGTCAGGTCTTCCACATAGATCAATCCGGCCATACCCATCTCCGTTTGTTCGTAACTGTGTCCGTGTACATGAGGATGATACCACATGGTTGCTGGTTTATCCAGAATAGGAAAATCGATGCTCCAGGTTGAATCCGACTTGACCGGCTCGTGGGGGTTGCCATCAGCCAGGGCAGGTACATGAGCTCCGTGCCAGTGAACTGTGATCACCTGAGGGAGGTTATTTTTCACATTGGTATGCGTGTTTACTCCATATTCCCAAACGATTGAGGGTCCAAGAAAGGTATTGGATGTACTGTCTTTGTGATTAAACGCAAAGGTCTTCACAAGAGTGTTTAACGTATCCGTTCCGTTTGGATTAAAATTGTGGTATAATGTATCAACCCGCAGCTCAATGGAATCGCTGTGTATCCTGTAAGGAATAGGCAAGGGGTTAATATAGGTCTGACCAACCAGGTTTGCGGTACCTGACAGACAAATCAGTGATAAAACCACATTCAGGTAATTAGTGTAAAGTTTTTTCATGACGTTGTACTTAGTTTTAGTGCACAAAGATAATCTTATTTTGTCTAATTCCAAATATATTTCATTGAATATGAGTCTGTTAAAAATATAACATTCATTTTTTGTGTTGTTTTTACCGGATATGAAACCCACGAGATATTTGTATCTTTGGTAAGATTTAACCAGATGGAGTATGGAAAGTGATATCCTGAGCACCAATCGCAAAGCATTAAGAATAAATTTAGATTCATCGATTTACGGTACTATAGCTGAAATTGGGGGAGGCCAGGAGGTGGCTCGCCAGTTTTTTCAGGCTGGAGGCGCTTCCGGCACCGTTGCAAAATCCATTTCTGCTTACGATAAATTATTCAGTGATAAGCTCTACAATAAGAATAAGCCGGGTAAATATGTTTCTGAAGGCAGGCTATGCAAAATGCTGGATGCCGAGTACACTGAACTTGTCAGCCTCCTGACGGAGCAGCGGGAGATTCCATCAAAATACTTTGCTTTTGCCAATACAGTGACTACGCTCAATTTCAACAAGGATAACTACAGCCATGGCTGGATGGGGATGCGTTTTCAATATAATCCCGGTCCTGATCCCAATGAAGTATTACTCCATGTGCACCTGCTGGAGCAGGATACCCTGCTTCAGCAGCAAACTCTTGGTATTCTTGGTGTAAACCTGATCTTCGCCTGTCACAACTTTATAAAAAATCCAGTTGATTTCATCCTCTCCCTGATGGATAACATCTCCAGGGATCGGATTGAGATCACCATGATGCGTATGCGTGGACCGGATCTCGATTATGTTGACAACAGGTTGCTTGGAGTCCAGCTGGTGAAGAACGGCATGACATCAGCAATGATCTTTGACCGGAGGGGAGAGGTTCAGCAACCTTCCGATATGCTTTATAAAAAAAATGTCTTGCTCTTCAGAGGGGCATTCCGTCCCATTCATTACGTGGGATTCGATATGTTGAAGTCCAGTTACCGGATCTTCAAGCGGGATGAAGATTATGACCGCGACAACACCATGGCCCTATGCGAAATATCTGTCAACAACCTGTTAAGAAAGGGGGAAATTGATGAACGTGATTTTCTGGAACGTGTCGATCTGCTGAACGGAATGGGGCAAAATGTAATGATTTCGAAATTCAAAGAGTATTACAAACTTGTCAGCTATTTTTCACAGTTTGCTTTAAAGAACCTGAGGATTGTCATTGGTGTCCCGGCATTCATGAATATAATCAATGATAAGTACTATTCCGATCTGAGGGGAGGGATTCTGGAAGCATTTGGACAAATCTTTGTGGAAAACATGAAGGTTTATATTTACCCAACCATTCCATCGGTTTCAATTGATACCAGGGAAGCCGTCGGAGAACTCCTGACCTCAAAAGATATCCTCCTGTCAAAAGAGCAGCAAGGCCTGTATCAATACCTTGTAACGAACAGGAAGATCATTGATATTACCAACGTTAAGAAGGAGTGGTTATATATCAGTTCTGCCAATGTTTTGAGAATGATCCGCGAAGCTGAACCCGGGTGGGAGAAAATGGTTCCCAACTATATTGAAAAGGAGATCAGGGAGAAGGGGTTGTTCGGATACAAGCCCAAAGCTACTTGACTTATAGTAATCGTTTTTGTATATTGCAACCTGACATTTGATATAAAACCTCAATATCATGAAACGATTGATCGTTTGCCTATGCCTCCTGATTCCTGCAATTACCTATTGTCAGATTATCCATGTGCCGGGGACCTATCCCACCATTCAACAGGGTATTGATGCAGCGGAAGAGTCCGATACAATCCTGGTGGATGTTGGCACCTATCATGAAAATATTGTCATCTCCGGGAAGCGAATAGTGGTAGGTTCAAAATTTTTAATTACCGGGGATACGTCATATATATCTCAGACCATCATTAATGGAACACAGCAGGGATCTGTAGTTACTTTTGGTCCTGAAGAGATACTGGATACCCAATTTTCAGGATTCACTATTACCAATGGGAGTGGAAATACAGGTGGTATGGGTGGAGGCATCTTACTTACAGCCGCCAGACCTATATTAACTAACCTGGTTATTTCATCAAATTCGGCTAATCGGGGAGGAGGCATCTCTAACGTAAACAGTTCCACATTAAATCTGAGTCATTCAAGAATAATTAACAATTCTGCTTCGCTAAAGGGAGGAGGAATTTATTCTCATATTTCAAATTTGTTTGTTAATGATTGTGAATTCATTCAGAACAACGCAACCAGTCAGGGAGGAGGTGCCATTATTTTCGAAGTAAGTGAAAATTATGATCACACACTTCATGTCCAAATCCGGTCTTCCAGTTTCATCCAGAATATATGCAGCCAAAATGCCTCAGGAGGTGTGTCGATCAAGCAAACCGGGGAGGCAAATGAAATTGTTGTCAAAATTTCAGGGTGTACATTTGAGGAAAATCTCAGTAAAGGGAATAATTCATTGCTGATAAGTGGGGCTCAAGCAAGAGTGGACATTCAAAATTGTTCATTTACCAATAATGAAGCTGAACAATACTGCGCAGGTGCCGCTTTTCTCCAGAACGCACACGGTAGGGTTGTAGGTTCCCTCTTTGCAAATAACAGGGCCGCAACAGGAGGCGGAGACTGGAACTCAGGAGGAGCTACAGTCTGGGGAGGAGCTCAAATTGATTTTATTAATTGTGCTTTTATTGAAAACGAAGCCAGTTATGGAGCAGGATTGACGGTAGGCGGAGGAGGCACTGCAAATTTAGGTAATTGCATTTTTTGGGGTAATACGAATGATCAGATAGCCCTGGTTGATTTTAATGATATTGGAGGAAACATTGACATCGGGTTCAGCAATATTCAGTATGGCATTGATTCCATTTCGGTGACGCCAAATTCCTATCTGTTTTGGGGCGAAGAAAACATGGATGTTGATCCTCTGTTTGTGGGTGAAGGTGATCACCCCTACTCCCTGGATAAACATTCACCATGTATCGATGCCGGGACTCCGGATACAAATAGTTTGAATTTACCGCAATACGATTTGATTGGAAACTGGCGGGTTTGGGATGGGGATAGCAATGGTGTGGCAATTATTGATATGGGACCCTATGAGTATGGTCCAAGTCTTCTGGGTATTGATCCCACTGAGATAGACAAGCCAACATTATCCTGCCTTACTGTTTACCCCAACCCCTTTTCATCCTCCACAACCATAGAGTATAAACTGGCTCATCCGGCGAAAGTAATAATCATTTTTTATAACCAGCTGGGGAGACAGGTGGAAATAATTGAAGCATACCAATTAAAGGGTTTACAGAAGATGGTGTGGGCTCCGGCCAACCTGTCGGATGGCATTTACTTCTACAGGTTCAAAGCTGGCGAACAAATGGCATCGGGTAAGTTGGTGTTGAAGAGGTGAACTTCTTCATCGTTACATCCTCATAGGGATAGTCTTCCATTGGTAATAAGTTTTCCCATTACCAGGGTGTTCATAACCGTATATGAATGGCCTGTTTTTGCACTCAATCTTCGTGTTTTATGAAGGGAAGGATCAGGAATAAAAAATCTTGAAAAAAAGTTTTAGATATTCTTATAGAAGCTTTTCATTATGGACCCGATGGCATGGATATTTTCCTGGGCAACTATTCTCCCGATGATCAACGCAATGGAAGTCTCTTTTTATCCAAAGCAACTTTTCATTCTCCGGATTCTGATGGCCAGATTCCTGTTTCCGCTGAAAATGTAAACATTAATGGAGATAACATGTCATGGTGGATTGATAAAAACACCTATTTCCTCACAAAGAGGTCAATCTCCACAACATTTAAAGGAGGTAACATTGAATTTACCGCAACGTACAAATATATCCCCGGGGGTATCAACTATATGGCATATGCAGAGCTCCTTATCCCGGCAAAAAACCTCATCGTCAGGATCCATTACTTTGATTACAAGAAAAATTAGGATTGAAGCTACTCAGTGGCTTTCTCGATTAACCGTTTGACAATGCCGGCGGGGCCCTCCGGGAACCAGGTGTTGATCATCCATTTCGGGGCATTCCCCACAGGCGAGAAGGTGACCGTCAGGATGAGTTTGGTTTTTCCGTTGCCGATATACTCAAAGTCAAACAGGGCATCATAGAGAGTCATCCTCCCGGCATCCGTTCGCTTATAGGCATCCGGTTCTGCGGTTGCCTGCACCCGCAATCCTTTCTCGCCGTCCTTTTCCACTCGCATCCGGTGCACCAGGTCGTTGTCAGGCATCGGCCAGGGTGAGTCAAAAAAAAGATATATGATCCATTCATTGTCGTTGATCCGTTTGATCTCTTTACTTAACTCATTGTTTTCCCAAATGTAAATGTAGTTTTCACTGCTACGCAAGAATTTTTCCGCATTGTCAAGGGTAATATCGCCTGTGATCTCAGCAATGTAATAGATGATCTTGATATCTTCCCCGCTGGCATCTTTCGCGCTGACTACCTCACTCTTTATCTTCACCAGGCCATCTTTGGATATCTCTTCATTCCAGTTTCGGTTTTGCGAAAGAGTATGAAATCGGATTTATTTCTGTTTGCCAAGTTAAGAAAATCGAAGAGAACCCGTGGATCAATTCAACGGTGGGATCGCAAACTTAGGTGTTGTGGCCCCATTGGCTGCATAGAGTCCCCAGTGTGGGCCGATACCGAAAGGTTCTGCTGTCTTCCAGGGCTCGTCAAACATCGAGAACCAAAGTGTATTGTAGGATTTGTTGTAGATGTTCTGGCCGTTGATCCAGTTAAGGGTAGCAGTGAAATGGATTCGTTGGTTGTTTACATTCTCCATGCTGGGATCGTTCCCACCGCTGGGCCAGCCTATTTCTCCGATAACCACATCAATGCCCTGTGCCTCCGCCTGTGCCATTCCGTTGTCGTGCGACCACTGCATGTTTCCAGCAAGACCTGAAGGATTATTCTGACTGTTGTATTTCTGTCCGTAATAGGGGTAGATGGTCATGAAAATAACACGATCACCCTGCCCGTTCAGGCTTAAACACTTCTGCATGATCATTGGACATCCGTGACTGTCGCCCATACCATTGGGAAGTCCTCCTGTTCCGGTGATACACGAAGTGACCGAAACAGAGGTAAGACCCGCAGCGTTGAGTTTTTGTTTTGCATACTCCATGTACCCTGCAACTGTCCCGTCAGCAACGTAATTGGGCCCATTGAGATTGGTTTCGTTGCCGACAACGAGCGCCGTTACCGCAATAGGATTTACGCTCGCACTGCTTACGGCAAGATCGATATCGGCTTTGGTCCTGGTGGCATCATTCGTGTAACAGTGAATACCAACCGCAACTTCAATACCTCGGGATGCCGCTTCGGGAATAACCTGGTCCAGTCCGTTCGAAACTGTATAGGTACGGATGAAATTGAAGTTTTTCGCAATCAGCGTCAGATCAGCCTGGATCTGAGAAAGGGGCACCTGTGTACCGGGATTCTGTCCGTTGAAATGAAATGGACCGTAATTGACACCCATGTGTGCCTTTGCCGCAAAGATATCGTGTGATGGTTCTTTAGGCATGGGTAAAACAAGCGATGTATTGTCAGACTGCTTTTTGGTACAGCCTGCCATAACAGCCATCAATGCAATGATCGCTGTGTAAAAAATGACATGTCTTTTTGTCTTCATCTATCCTGTATTTTTAAACGTGTTAGTAATCAGCGTTTTCATTTTTCAAATGTATTATATTTATTTGGACTGTACCAAAATAAAATTATAAATTTTGTTAAATTGAAAAACCGTTCACATTTTAACGTCCAACATTTCCATACCTTTATGGCAAAAAAAAGTGAAAAGTCTCTTCTTTCTGATTGTTTTTGGATCACTGCCCCTGGCGATTTTCTCACAGTCGCCGGATGAAACGGTGATCGGGGAAATATTTGATAATGTCCTACTGAGCGATAAAGCCTACCGGAATCTCGAATATTTGTGCGAATATACCCCCGGCAGATTGCTTGGATCCGAAGAATCTGTTACCGCATTGGAATACATGAAACGTTACTTCGAAGAGATGGGGGTTGATACGGTATTTCTGCAGGAGTTCAAAACCCCGGCATGGAGATGCAATAACACGGCTGTAACCATTCTTTCAGGCGAAGGAGACATTATACTCAGGGCAGATGCCTTGGGTCCTTCTCCCTCCACTCCCGGGGAGGGATTGGTTGCTCGTGTAGTTGAGGTACAGGGATTGGAAGAGCTGAAAACGCTGGATAGTGATACTATAGCCGGGAAGATCGTATTCTTCAACAAGCCTGTTAACCTGAAACTGGTAAATACCTTCCAGTGTTACGGCAGCGCGATCGATCAGCGCTATCATGGCCCTGCTCTGGCAGCAGAAATGGGTGCTGCCGGAGTTCTGGTCCGATCTGTCACTACAAAGCACGATACCTTTCCTCATACAGGATCCACCGGCTTCGAAGACAGGAAGATCCCCTGTGCGGCAATCAGTACCGTCGATGCCGACATCCTGAGTGATGCCCTGAAGGCAGATAACAACATGCAGGTAAAAATGGTCATCGATGCTGAAGATCTACTTGAGATAACCTCTTTCAACCTGATAGCCGACATCCGGGGATCAGTCTATCCTGATGAGTATATTGTTGTGGGAGGCCATATCGACGCCTGGTTCAACAGCCCGGGAGCTCATGACGACGGCATTGGGTGTGTACAATCGGCCGATGTGCTCAGGATCTTTAAAGAGCTTGGGCTTGATAATAAAAGAACCATCCGCGCCATCATGTTTATGGATGAAGAGCTCTACCAGTCAGGAGGTAATGCCTATACCGATTATACCGAAACCAACGGAATCAAAAATTATCTGGCCCTGGAGGCCGACGCCGGAGGGTTTACTCCGGAGGGTTTCACAGTGGATGCAACGGATAGCATTTACGATAAAATTGCAGGGTACAAAGATCTTCTCAAACCATATGGTATCCATTACATCAGGAAAGGAGGAAGTGGTGTGGATATTGGCCCTTTGAAGAATTTTGGGGTTCCTTTGATGGGATACAGAACGGATTCACAACGTTACATGGACATTCATCACTCGGCCAACGATTCCTTTGACAAGGTCCACCCTAGAGAGCTGCAACTGGGTTCAGGCTGCCTGGCTGCGATGATATACCTGATTGATACACATGGACTGTAAGCTGATATTTTGTTTTGAATAAGCATTAGATGAAAAGAGTCTCCTTCTCCCTGCTTGTCTGTTGGCTCTTCCTGCTGGCTACTATCTGGACTGCTGTTTCTATTGGGAAATGGAAAAAACAGATCATCCTGAAATGGGATGTATCCAGCTATTATCTCTATTTACCGGCCACTTTTTTATACCGGGATTTAATGCATTTGGAGTTCTATCCCGCTATCGATTCTGTTTACCATCCTTCCGATCGTGTAAAAGGCTATGCGATCACGCCATACCACTTAACACAAAAGAAGATCATCAAATATCCTTTAGGCGTGGCATTGTTTGAGATTCCGGGTTTTGCGGGTGCTTCACTCTGGTGCAGCCTCGATTCATCCCATCCGGCAGATGGTTGGTCGGAGCCTTATCAACTTGCGATCGCATTGAACTCCATCCTGTTTGTCTTTCTGGGTTTACTCTTTCTCCGTCGCTTCCTGCGAGTCTATTTCAATGAGCTGGCAACAACGGTTGCTTTACTCATCGTTGCATTTGGGACCAACCTGTTTTTCTATACAGCCATTGAACCCGGGTTTAGTCATCCCTATCTCTTCTCTCTCTACTGTGCGATTCTTTGGTTCACACAGAGATGGTATCAGCGCCCGTCGTTGTTAGATTCGATTATAGTAGGTTTTTCGATTGGGTTGGCTACTATCATCAGGCCAACAGATATCCTGATCGCGCTCTATCCAATCCTGTGGTTTTCTCTTTCCGGATCTTCACGATCCGTCTGGTGGATTCACTGGAAGCGGGCGTGGTGGAAGGTGCTGATAGCTTTTGGCTGTCTGATGCTTCCGTTGTTGTTACAGATGGCCTATTGGAAAGCCACCACAGGTTTCTGGCTCTATTACTCCTATGAAGGGGAGGGATTTAATTTCCATGACTGGCACTTGATCGACGGTCTTTTTAGCTACCGGAAAGGATGGTTTATTTACACTCCCCTCGCCATGCTCGGTTTTATCGGCCTCTTTTTTGTATGGAAGAAACGATCCCTCAGCTTCTATCTATTGCCATCTGTCTGCTACTTCTTGCTGACCCTATGGCTCACTTTCTCCTGGTGGATGTGGTGGTATGGTGGCAGTTTTGGAGCACGGGTGATGGTTCAGTCGGTAGCCCTGCTGGCATTTCCAATCGCTGCTTTAGTGGAACGGACAATGCGGAGCGGGCCTCTGTGGAAATCAATCCTGATCCTGATCATCACTGCGGGAATAACCCTCAACCTTTTTCAGTCGTGGCAATATAACAAAGCAATCATTCATTGGGGTAACATGAACAAAGAATACTACTGGCGTGTTTTTGGAAAAACGACCTATACAAGTGAAGATCTGAAATTACTGGATAACTGATTCCTAATCCGTTAGTCTTTTGGTAAAATAGATATCTTTATTTGCTTAATAAACCTTATCAGGGTATATTTGGACAGTATCCATTTAAATAATGGGATGAAAAAGCTGTTTTCTCTTCGCTATCTATTGCTTCTGATCTTGTCAGGGTGGTTGATTACCCTTTCTGCT
>ERZ889078.1359-NODE-1359-length-19564-cov-6.132503_pt1 | contig 19564 bp, 24 predicted proteins | sample MGYA00521266_ERZ889078 | MGnify/ENA primary metagenome ERZ889078 (study PRJEB32303, sample SAMEA104408618) | aquatic metagenome | biome: Brackish water; feature: Pelagic; material: water | place: Baltic Sea | collected 2014-06-16T06:34:00 | depth 76,534 m ...
ACGCGATCCAATATGCATGTTGGCGGGCGGGCAGAGAAGGTGGATCTGACCGCGCGTGATCTTGAGATTTGCGCGGCCATCGGGCCAACCTTGCGTGACAATGGTCAGGTATTTGTGGGCATCGATGTGATTGGCGATTGGCTGACCGAGATCAACGTCACCTCTCCCACTGGCATTCAGGAGTTGGAGCGGTTTGACGGCACCAACACCGCCGCGAAAATCTGGGAAGTGATCGAGGCCAAACGCGCGTGAGCCGATTGCGGCTTTTGGTGGCGCTGATGCGGATTTTCGCCAAGCCGCGTTTGGCGCGCACCGAGACCCCGACGCAGGCGCGTCGGGATTTCACCCGCGCCGCAAAGCTGTTTCGTGCGCCGCCATTCCTTTTGCATCTGCCGGGGCGTGGCCCCTTGCCTTTTGACGATGCGCGGGCGGCACATGGGACCCTGCTGGATCAAGGCTATGCGCCCGGCCAGATTGTTCTTGGCGGCGACAGCGCGGGCGGCGGGCTGGCGTTGGCATTACTGGCGGATATTTGTGTGCGAAACCTTCAACCTGCGGGCCTTTTCGCCTTTTCGCCCTAGACCGATCTGGCGATGACGGGGGAGAGTTTGCACAGCATTGCAAAGGCAGACCCTTTGCTGCCCCGCGCCCGGATCGCCGAGGCGGTAGGTTATGTACAGGGCGCGCTTGCCGTGACGGACCCGCGAATTTCACCACTTTATGCCAATTTCCGCGGGTGCCGCCGGTATTAATTCAGGTCGGCACAACCGAGATATTGCGCGATGACAGCCGCCGGATGGCGGCGCGATTGCGCGTGGCAGGTGGGGTGGTGACGCTTTCTGAATGGAAGGATGCCCCGCATGTCTGGCAAATGTTTGACGGCTATATCCCGGAGGCACGCGCAGCTTTGCGGGAGGTGACGCGGTTCGTTCAGGCGGTGCTTTAGGGCCGGGACCCGTGCACTACTCCTTTGTGCCAACAGCCAGACGGAAGCTGACGGCTTCGGCGACATGCGGGCTGCGGACATCGGCGGAATGATCGAGATCGGCAATGGTGCGCGCGACCCGCAAGACCCGGTGATAGCCGCGCGCAGACAGGCCGAACCGTTCGGCGACGCGCACCAGCAGCGCTTTGCCTTCAGGATCGGGGGTCGCGATGTCTTCGAGCAATGCGCCTTCGGCCTCGGCATTCACGCGCACGGCCGGGGTGCCTGCAAACCGCGCCGATTGCACCGCGCGTGCGGCGGCCACACGGGCGGCAACAGTGGCCGAGCTATCACCGTTGCTGGGCAGATCAAGGTCGGTATAAGCAACGGGCGGCACCTCGACCCGCAGATCAAAGCGGTCCATCAGCGGGCCAGAGATGCGGCCCAGATAATCCTCGCCGCACACAGGTACGCGGGCGCAGGCGCGGGCCGGATCTGCCAGATAGCCGCATTTACAGGGGTTCGCGGCGGCGATCAGCAAAAAGCGGCAGGGGTAGCGCATATGCGCATTGGCGCGGGCCACCACGACCTCGCCCGTCTCAATCGGTTGACGCAGGGTTTCCAACACGGCGCGCGGAAATTCGGGGAATTCATCCATGAACAACACGCCATTATGGGCAAGGCTGATTTGCCCCGGTTTCGCCCCGCGCCCGCCGCCTACAATCGCCGCCATGGACGCGGTGTGATGCGGCTCACAAAACGGGCGTTGGCGTGAGATGCCACCTTCGGACAAAAGCCCTGCCAGCGAATGGATCATTGAGGTTTCCAGCGCCTCTATCGCCGAAAGTGGTGGCAAGATGCCGGGCAGGCGCGCGGCCAGCATGGATTTGCCCGAGCCGGGAGAGCCGACCATAAACAGATGGTGCCGCCCCGCCGCCGCTATTTCCAGCGCGCGTTTGGCACGTTCCTGGCCCTTCACGTCTGACAGATCACGCTGCGTACCCATGGGGGTAACCTCGCCCGCTTCGGCAGGCGTAATGGGGGATTGCCCGGTGTAATGGCGCACCACCTCATCCAGTGTTGCGGCCCCCAGCACTTGCGTGGCCCCGACCCAAGCGGCTTCGGCCCCGCAGGCGCGGGGGCAAAGCAGGCTGCGGCCTTCCTCGGCGGCGGCCATGGCAGCGGGCAGCGCGCCGATCACCGGCACCAGCCGCCCGTCCAACGACAACTCCCCCAGCGCCACCGTGTTTTCCACCGCATCGCGCGGGATGATTTCCAGTGCTGCCAGCAGCGCCAGCGCGATGGGCAGATCGAAGTGAGAGCCTTCCTTGGGCAGGTCGGCGGGCGAGAGGTTAATCGTGATCCGTTTGGAGGGCAGGGCGATGGACATGGAGGCAAGGGCCGCACGCACCCGTTCGCGCGCCTCGGACACTGCCTTATCCGGCAGGCCGACGATGCCAAAGTGCGGCAGGCCGGGGGAAAGTGCGCACTGCACCTCCACTATCCGCGCCGTGACGCCCTCAAAGGCCACTGTGAAGGCAAGTGCAACCATCGACCCCGGCTCCTGTTAACTTTGGTTAATCAGTAGCCGGGGATTGGTTTACGAAGTGTAAACGGCCTTAGGAATTGTAGAGCGCCATGAACTTGGGCCACGCCTCCGGGTCTGCCACGGTTTTGTCGCGGCAAAAGGCGTTGCAAAAGCCCCAGACCCGCCCGCCTGCTTGCGCGAAATGGGTGACGGGCTTGCCGGAATAGGGGCAGGTGGCGTTAACGGAGGGGCCATTTGCCACAGGCTTTGCCGCAAGTGGTGCCGGGCCGGGCCACGGGCGGCGGGGGTAATCGCGGTCGTAACTGTCTTGATTTGCGCCATCAGCCATGCCCATCGCGCGCCATTGCCGAAAGGGCGAATGCGCCAGATGGGCCGCGACATAGGCGGCGGCCTGCGGCCCGACGGGCAGGTTATAGCCCGCGATCCGGCCCGCAACCGGGGCATAGAACGCATCGGCGGCGGAATATGCGCCACAAAGCCACGGGCCCTCCCCGCCTGTTTGCGCCCGTGCCCATGCCCAAAGCACCTCAAGCCGCGCCAGATCGTCCAGCACCGCCTGCGGAGGCGCGCAATCGGCATAGCTGACGCGCAGGTTCATCGAGCAATGATTTCGCAGCGCGGTGAAGCCTGAATGCATCTCGGCCATCAGCACACGCGCCACCGCGCGGGCCTTGGGCGTATGCGGCAAAATCCCTGCATCGGGGTGGCGCGAGGCGAGTTCCTCGGCCATGGCAAGGCTGTCGGGCACCACGGTGCCATCGGGGCAGCGCATCGCGGGCACGGATCGGGCAGGGGCAAATTCTTGCAGCAAGGCGGGAAACGCATCGGTATAAAGCCGCGCCTGTTGGGTTTTGACGGAGATGCCAAAGGCATCAAACAGCAACCAGCCGCGCAGGCTCCAACTGGAATAGGCGCGGTCTCCGATGGCAAGATCATAGGTCATATGCGTTTCCTTCTTGAGTATTTTTCAAGGCTTATGCGGGATTGCGGGTAAAAGAAATCGCTGCTTTGTGCGTGCCTACATCACAGAATGTGATTGATCCGCCCCGCGCTCCACGCCCCGTCAAAACGGATTTCGGTGACCGAGAGGTTGTCGATCTTATGGCTAAACGCCTCATAGCCGCCGATGCCTAGTGCGCGCTGTACCTGTGTCAGGATCACGCCAAAATGGGCGACGATGATGATATCTTCATGCCCTATCAGCTTGTCCACAGCATCATTGACGCGGGCGCGGACGACATCCCAGCTTTCGCCACCGGGGGGAGTTACGCTGCCCGGCTCCTCCCAAAAGCGGCGGATCAGGGCTTGGTCCTCTACCTCGGTGAAATGCTGCAACTCCCAATCGCCAAAGTGGATCTCGCGCAAACTCGCGTTATCGGGCAGGCGTGGGCGCTGGCCTTGGATGGCATCGGCGGTCGCGCGGGCGCGGGAGAGGTCCGAAGAAATGACCGGCGCATTGGGCAAATACGCTGAAAGCCGCGCGATGGCGGCGTGGTCTGACAGATCGGCGGGCAGGTTCGACCAGCCGACGAGGGTTTTGGCATGGGTTGGCCCGTGGCGGACCCAGTGAAAGCGGGTGTGCGTCATAGGCTGCCTTTCAAGGCCAGCGGCAGGCCCGAGATTACCACCACCACCACATCTGCCTGCGCGGCCAGCCGCTGGTTCAGCAGCCCCTGCGCGTCACGAAACCGGCGCGCCAGTGCGTTATCGGGCACGATGGACCAGCCCAGCTCATTCGTCACCACAACCATCGGGGCGGTGCAGGCGGCAAGCGCGCCCAAAAGCGCCTCCAACTCAGCCGCTAAATCCGCCTCCGCCAGCATCGCATTGGTCAGCCACATTGTTGCACAATCGAGCAGCACAATCGCCCCCGGATTAACGCGCGCCAAAGCCCCGGCCACATCGCGCGGGGCCTCGATCGTTTGCCAGCCCGCCCCTTCCCGGTCCAAGCGGTGGGCGGCAATCTTGGCGCGCATTTCCTCATCCCAGGCCTGCGCCGTGGCGATATAGACCTTGGGCTGCGCCGCTGCCGCCGCGACCAGCCCTTCGGCAAAACGCGATTTGCCCGATTTGGCGCCTCCGGTTACGATTGTCAGCTTTGGGGTCATATGTCTTGTCACTCGATTTGATCCGGCGGGGCTTGTGATACGCTGAGGTTTGCGAGGCCCGCAAAACGCTGGCAGCGGGCCACCTTTGGCATAAGCCGCGTATAACGACGAAACCTTGTCGCGCCAAGCGATGAAGGGTGCGTTGGCCCTGCGATGCGACCCTTGGGGCTGCAACTTTCACCAAAGATCGCAGAAGCCTTGAAACCCGCCGCCGGGGGGGGCATCATTTCTTGTGATGATCGACCGTATACCCTTGCTTTTGGCCCTTGCCCTTCTTTCGGGGGGGCCGTGCCATGGCGCAGAGGTGTCCGTGCCGGATTTGCTGTCGCAGCCCCCGGCGGGCCTGCGTGCCGCGCAGGTCGTGATTATCGGTGAAATTCATGACAACCCGACCCATCACCAGACGCAGGCGGCACTGGTGGCAAAGCTTGCGCCCAAAGCACTGGTGTTTGAAATGCTGACGCCCGCACAGGCCGAGGCGTCGCGGGGCGTGGACCGCAGTGATGCGGTGGCGATGGAGGCGGCATTGGGCTGGCAGGGCAGGGGCTGGCCGGATTATGCGCTGTATCACCCCATCTTCGCGGGCTCTGGCACCGCGCAGATTTACGGGGCCGCATTGGAGCGCGCGGATGTGCGCCGCGCGATGACGCAAGGGGCGGCGGCGGTTTTTGGCGCGCAGGCCACGCGGTTTGGGTTGGAAACACCGCTTGCCCCGGCAGAACAAACGGCGCGCGAGGCGATCAGATGGCCGCCCATTGTAACGCCTTGCCCGAAGAGATGCTGGCGGGCATGGTCGCGGCCCAACGCTTGCGCGACGCCGCTTTTGCCCGCACTGCGCTGAGCGCGTTGGCTGATACCGGCGGCCCGGTGGTGGTTATCACCGGCTCTGGCCATGCCGACCTTGCGCGCGGCATCCCGGCAGCGCTGGCCGTGGCGGCCCCGGATGTGGCGGTGCTAAGCATTGGGCAGGTGGAGGGTGATCCGGGTGCGGACGCGCCGTTTGACCTTTGGATCGTTACCCTGCCCACGCCCCGCGAAGACCCTTGTGCCGCTTTCGCAAAGCCTTGATATGCGGCACCTGGGTCTGCTGCATCAAAACCCGTTCAACTCTGCCCAAAAACCCGTTAAGGTGCCGGAATAGGCCACAGGATAGGGCGCATCATGCTGTCAGGTAAACATATTCTTCTTGTCATCGGTGGCGGGATTTCGGCCTTCAAATCGCTTGACCTGATCCGCCGATTGCGCGAACGCGGTGCCAGCGTGACCCCGGTTCTGACCCGCGCGGGTGAGCAATTCGTGACGCCGCTATCGGTATCGGCATTGGCGGGGGCAAAGCTTTACCGTGATCTTTTTGATCTGACGGATGAGGCCGAGATGGGCCATATTCAACTGTCACGCTCTGCCGATCTGATCGTCGTGGCCCCGGCAACCGCCGATCTGATGGCCAAGATGGCGCAGGGGCGGGCGGATGATCTGGCCTCGACCCTGCTTTTGGCCACCGATACGCCTGTACTGGTGGCGCCTGCGATGAATGTGCGCATGTGGCAGCACGCGGCCACGCAGCGCAATATCGCGACCCTGCGCGATGATGGTATCCGCTTAGTTGGCCCGAATGAGGGCGATATGGCCTGCGGTGAGTTTGGGCCGGGGCGCATGGCCGAACCGTTAGAAATTATTGCGGCGATGGAGGCAGGCTTTGCTTCGGGGCCACTGGCGGGCAGGCACATCCTTGTCACTTCTGGCCCGACGCATGAACCGATTGACCCGGTGCGCTATATCGCCAACCGATCATCTGGTGCGCAAGGCACCGCGTTGGCGATTGCGCTGCGCGATCTGGGGGCGAGGGTGACGTTCGTGACCGGGCCTGCCGCAGTGCCGCCGCCTTTGGGCGTGCAGGTGGTGAATGTCGAAACCGCGCGTGAGATGCTGGCAGCGGTGGAGGCGGGTTTGCCTGCCGATGCGGCGGTGTTTGCCGCAGCTGTGGCCGATTGGCGGGTGGCCAATGCCAGCGGCTCCAAGCTGAAGAAAGATGGTGCGGGTAAGGCCCCGGCCCTGGAGTTTGCCGAGAACCCCGACATTTTGGCCAAGGTTTCACAGATGAAATCCGGGCGGCCGGGGCTGGTGGTGGGCTTTGCCGCCGAGACCGATGATGTGGTGGCCCATGCCACAGCCAAGCGTCTGCGCAAGGGCTGTGACTGGATCGTGGCCAATGATGTCTCGCCCGCGACGGGGATCATGGGGGGGGCGGAAAACGCGGTGACGGTGATTTCGGATGCCGGGGCCGAGGCATGGCCGCGCATGGGCAAGGATGCGGTTGCCCGGCGCTTGGCCGAACGCATCGCGCAGGCTTTGGGGTAGGGGCGAATTTTCGGTGAAAATTCGGCCTCCGGCGGGGATATTTGGGAATAGATGAATGGGAAGGGCGCGGGAATGACGCCAATGTTGCGGTTTCTTTGGGAGGATTGGGCGGACCAGTCCCTTGGCCTGCCGCGTTATGAGACAGCGGGGGCGGCGGGGGCGGATATTCGGGCGAATTTGCGCCCGGAAGATCGGGTGGCGGGGCTGGTTTTGGCACCGATGGCGCGGATGATTGTGGCCACAGGGTTGCGGGTCGAAATCCCCCTCGGGTTTGAGATGCAGATCCGCCCGCGTTCGGGGCTTGCGGTGAAACATGGGATCAGCTTGCCCAACACGCCCGGCACGATTGACAGCGATTATCGCGGTCCTTTGGGTGTGGCATTGATCAACCTTGGCGCAGAATCTTTCGTGATCGCGCATGGCGACAGGATTGCCCAGATGGTGATCGCGCCAGTGGTTCAGGCCCGGTTTGAGGTGGTGCAGGCGCTGTCGGACACCGCGCGCGGGGTGGGGGGCTTTGGCTCTACCGGGCGATCATGATCGGGGTTTTGGGGTTTTTGGGGTTGCTGCTGGGCAGAAAATACCTGCCTTTTCGGTTGGTATTGGGCCTTGCGTTGTTTTGGTGGGCGCTGTTGGTGGCCGTCCATTCGCCGCTGTTTCCCCAGCCTAATGGGGCGGGAGAGGTGTTGGGTGGTGGGCTTGTGACTTGGCTTGCGCTGGCGGTTTTGACGGTGCTTGTTAGCGGTTATCGGATGGCGTTGGCGGGTTTGCGGCGGCGCGCGCGTTTGCGGGTGCAGGAGGTCGGCTTGCCCGCGCCGGGGGCTTTTGCCCCGGCGGAACTGGACCGTTACGCGCGCCATATCATGCTGCGCGAAATTGGCGGCGCGGGGCAGAAGCGGCTGAAACAGGCACGGGTTCTGGTGATTGGTGCGGGCGGCTTGGGCAGCCCTGCGCTTCTATATCTTGCGGCCTCGGGCGTGGGGGTGATCGGGGTGATTGACCCCGATGTGGTGGAAAACTCTAACCTTCAGCGGCAGGTAATCCATACTGACAGCCGGATCGGCACGCCAAAGGCCCATTCGGCGGTTGCCGCGATGCAAGCCCTTAACCCGTTTATTGAGGCGCGGGCCTATGTGCGGCGGCTGGACGCGGCTACTGCAGAGTTGATCGGAGAATATGACCTGATCCTTGATGGCTCCGATAATTTTGACACGCGCTATCTGGTAAACCGACTGGCTGTGGCTGCGGGCAAGCCATTGATATCCGCCGCAATCACGCAATGGGAAGGGCAGATCAGCCTTTATGATCCGGCGCGTGGCGGCCCTTGTTTCGAATGTGTTTTCCCCAATCGGCCCGCGCCGGGCATGGTGCCGAGCTGCGCTGAGGCAGGGGTGGCCGCCCCCTTGCCCGGCGTGATTGGCGCGATGATGGCGATGGAGGCGGTCAAGTATCTGACCGACGCGGGGGAGCCATTGCGCGGACGTTTGATGATCTATGACGCACTTTATGCCGAGACGCGGGTTATCGGGGCCAAGCCGCGTGCGGATTGCCCGGCTTGTGCAGCGGCGGATTGAAGCCCCGTCTGCATTGAAATGCCAAGACCGCCCCAACATTTCGCCTGTCTTGAGCCCCAAAACGCGGATTCAGATTTTCGGGGCTTCGCTTTAGCTAGACATTCACTGAATGAAAGCTAACCTGTCACAAAACCTTCAACCGGGAGCCTGACCTATGAAATTGACCGCTGCTATTGGCCTTGCCGCCGCTCTTATTTCCGCGCCTTTTGCCTCTGTGGCGTTTGCTGCCGATTTGCCTGATTTGGGCGGTAAAGAGGTTTCCGTTGTCACCGAAAATGCCTATCCGCCGCTGCAGTTCATGCAAGATGGTGTGGCCATAGGCTGGGAATATGACGCCATGGCTGAGATTGCCAAGCGGCTGAACATGACGGTGGGTTATGAGAATATCAGCTGGGATGCGATGATCCCGGCGGTGTCGGAAGGTCAGTTTGATATCGGCATGACAGGCATCACAATTCGCGATGATCGTAAGGAAAAGGTCGATTTCTCGGATGCTTACATGCGGTCGGAAATGGTGATGCTGGTGCGCGGCGATGAGGCGCGCTTTTCCGATGCCGCCGGCTTTGCCGCCAATGATGACTTGCTGATGGCGGCGCAGCCCGGCACCACGCCGTTTTACGTAGGTGTGTATGAAGTGTTGGACGGCAATGAGGCCAACCCACGCATCAAGATGTTTGAAACCTTTGGTGCAGGCGTGCAGGCGCTGCGCAATGGTGATGTCGATCTTGTGCTGACCGATGGCACGGCGGGTAATGGCTATGTGGCCGCCAGCGCGGGCGGGTTAAAGATTGTGGGCGATAAGCTGGGGACTGAGGATTTCGGCTTTATCTTCCCCAAAGGCTCGGAGTTTGTGGCCCCGATCAATGCCGCCATAGCCGCCATGCAGGCCGATGGCACAATTGAGGCGCTGAACAAGAAGTGGTTCCTTGATTTTAAGGTTGGTGGCTAAGCGGCACGCCGCAAATCTGTGCCTAGACCTAGCGCATCCGAGACAGATTTTCCGTGGTGGCTGCTGATCCTCGTTGGGATCGGCAGCTATCTGTTTTGGCGTGTCTTGTCGGATGGGCTTTATGCGCAGGTGTTGCAAACCCTGTCTAAGGGCATTGGCATCACGCTGTTTGTCACCATTGTGGGCTTTGGTATGGCGGCGGTGCTGGGGTTGTTACTGGCGCTTGCTGCCGGGTCTCAGTTCTTGGTGATCCGGCAGGTGGCGCGGTTCTATATCGAGGTGGTGCGCGGCATTCCGATTATCGTACTGCTGCTTTATGTGGCCTTCGCACTGGCCCCGGCGCTGGTGGAATTGTGGAACTGGATCGCGGGCCTTCTGGGCGTGGAGCCGCTGCGCAACCGCGATTTCTCATTGCTTTGGCGCGCGATAATCGCGTTGACCATCGCCTATTCCGCCTTTCTGGCCGAGGTGTTTCGCGCCGGGCTTGCTGCGGTTGATGAGGGGCAGATCGAGGCTGCGGAGGCACTGGGCCTGAGCCGTTGGCACCGCTTTCGCCATGTTGTATTTCCACAGGCTTTCCGGCTGATTTTGCCCCCTTTGGGCAATGATTTTGTTGCAATGGTGAAAGACAGCTCGCTCGTCTCGGTGCTGGGCGTGGCCGATATTACGCAATTGGGCAAGGTTACGGCGGCGGGCAATTTTCGGTATTTCGAGACTTATAACGTGGTGGCGCTCGTCTATCTGACGATGACGCTCACGTTGTCGTTGGCACTGCGCCGGTTGGAGACGCGGTTGCGCCAAGGGCAGAAGCGCTAGCCCTCGTTTTTCAGCAGCAGGTAAAGCGCGGCCACCGTCATGCCGACACCCGCCAGAACGCTCAGGGGCGGCGTGCCTCGACCAAGCGCCACTTCCCACAAGATTACCCATGATGGCGTGAGGTAGGTATAGGCCATCACCTTGGCCGAGGGCAGGCGCAGTGCGGCATATTGCAACAACACGAAAGTCATCGCACTGGCGGCGATTGAGACATAGGCCAGCGTGATCCACACGATGGCCGGTAGGGCGGCCCAATCGGTAGCGAGAATTGCGGGCCATGACCAAAGACCGAGGATCACCGTTCCCGCCACCATCATGCCAAAGGTGAACACGAGGGCGGGCTCTCCGCGGTTCAGTTTGCGCACCATTGGGGCGTAAAGCGCGTGGCAGACGCAGCCCCAGAAGTAGACCATTTCGCCCGTGCCGATGCGAAAGGCCAAAAGCGCCTGCCAATCGGCGCGAAATATCACCCAGGCCGCGCCCGCCCCGCCAATGGCCAGCGCGAAGGCCATGCGCGGCGTGGTGATCTGGCGTAAGACCAGCCAGCCAAAGCCCGCCGCCATCAGCGGCGTGAGGGTGAAGACGGCGGCTGTAGAGACTGGTGCCGCCGTTTTCAGCCCTTCGAACATCAGCACAAAATAAACCGCCAGCAGCGCGCCCAGCACGGCGTAGCGCCAGGGCGCGGCAAAAGCACTGCGCGGAATGCCCGTGGTGGCAAGGGCAGCGGCCCCCACTATCGCGCCCGCAAAGATGAAGCGTAACGTGGTCAGCGCTGCAGGGTCCACGAATGGGGTGGCCATGGAGCCGAGCGAGAACGAGCCTGCCACCAAAGCCGAAAAGGCCAACATCGCCAGATGGCCGCGCCTTGCCTCGCTGAACTTTGTGGCGATTAGAGTTTCTGCCATTTGGCGGCGGCCTCTTTCAGATGCGTCAGAAACCGCTGTACTTTCAGTGTGCGATGCAGATCAACATGGGTGACCAACCACAGATTGGCCGCCCATTCGGCACGCGGCGGCATAACCTCGATCAGATTTGGATAGCTGAGAGCGGAGATGCGCGACATGAAACCAAGTCCCGCGCCTGCGTTGATTGCATCATGAATAGGCGCGGGCTCTGTCGCGCGAAAGCGTAGCGCATCGGCGGGTACACGTCCGCGCAGCCAGTGGAAAAACGGCGCGCGGTTTTCCACGTCGTCGCTGACAACAAAGCGATGGTTGGCAAGCTCGGCATCCGTTTTGGGCAGGCCATGCATGGCGGCATAGCTGGGGGCGGCATAAAGCCCGTGTTGAAGGATGAGGAAGGGCTGAACCACGTAATTAGGCTCCGAGGGGGCTGTGCCTGCGCGCACCGCGACATGGGCCTCGCCGAAGTCCAGCCGAAACAGGCGCTGGCCAGTCAGAAAACGCACGGTTAGATTGGGGTATTCGGCCTGAAATCGCGCCATCACCTTGGTCAACTCCGCACTGAAATCGGCGATGGAGGTGACGACCAGTTCGCCCGTGACGGTCTCGCCATGGCCCTTGATCCGGTTGGCCAATTGCGCAAACTGGTCTTCCGTGGCCTGCGCTACGGCCAATAAATCGCGTCCAGCCTCGGTCGCAGCATAGCCGCGCGCATGACGCTGGAAAAGTTTCTCTCCGAGCCGTTTCTCAAGGCTGTCAATGTGGCGGATGACCGTGGCGTGATGCACGCCCAACATCTCGGCTGCACCCGAAACGGTGCCCATTCGCGCCACCTGAAAGGCTGTTTTGATCTCGTCCCAATTGTCCACGCGCTAATCCTTTTTACACACTACAGGGCAACCTAATGCTTAATACTGTAATTCTGAATCAATTTATCGGGGTTTCAAGATATTTCATGCGGTTAGCCTGACGTCCCCGCCGGGCGGGCACCGAATTGGACGTTTAGCACGGCGGATGGCCGGATCGGCTTGTCTCTGACCGCTTTGGATGGGCAAATCGGCCACGGGCGCTTGACTCTGGTCCTGCACCGGCCTATCAGCCCCTCAATTCCCCGGAAGTTCAAAGCTTCCGGTCCCATGGCTTTTGCCGGGATCGTCATCCGTCAGCGCGTTGCGCCCACGGGTGTCGCCTTGCATTGGCCTTCTCGCCGCCGATGCTTATATCGGCATTTCGCAACTGCTCCGGAGGGACGCCCATGTTCGAGACCCTATCAGAACGCCTTGGTGGTGTGTTTGATCGTCTGACAAAGCAAGGTGCGTTGTCGGATGCGGATGTCGAAACGGCGCTGCGTGAAGTGCGGGTGGCCTTGCTGGAGGCGGACGTGTCGCTGGCCGTGGCGCGCGAATTTGTGAAGCGCGTGCAGGCCAAGGCGACCGGCCAGCAAGTGACCAAATCGGTGACGCCGGGCCAGCAGGTCGTCAAGATTGTTCATGATGAGTTGATCCGGGTGCTGGCGGGCGATGATGCGCCTGAGGCGCTGAAAATCGACAACCCGCCTGCGACGATCCTGATGGTGGGTTTGCAAGGCTCGGGTAAAACCACGACCACGGCCAAGCTGGCCAAGCGGTTGAAGGACCGCCAAGGCAAGCGCGTCCTGCTCGCCTCGCTGGATACCAACCGCCCGGCGGCGATGGAGCAGCTGGCGATCCTTGCGGCCCAGATCGGTGTGGATAGCCTGCCGATCGTCAAGGGCCAGTCCGCGCCCGAGATTGCCAAACGCGCGAAAACCCAAGCCTCGATGGGCGGCTATGACGTGCTGTTCCTTGATACGGCGGGTCGTTTGCACATTGACCAGGTGTTGATGGACGAAGTGCAGGCCGTGCGCGATATCGCCCAGCCGCGCGAAACCCTGCTGGTGGTCGATGGCCTCACGGGCCAAGACGCGGTGAATGTGGCGACCGAGTTTGACGGCAAGGTCGGAATTTCCGGCGTTGTCCTGACGCGGATGGATGGCGATGGGCGTGGCGGTGCGGCACTCTCAATGCGTGCTGTCACGGGCAAGCCCATTCGCTTTGTCGGGCTTGGCGAAAAGATGGACGCGCTGGAGGCCTTTGAGGCCGAACGCGTTGCGGGCCGCATCCTTGGCATGGGCGATATCGTCGCTCTCGTGGAAAAGGCGCAAGAAACGTTTGAGGCCGAACAGGCTGAGCGTATGGCCCGGCGTTTTGCCAAGGGGCTGTTCAACATGAACGACCTCAAAAGTCAGTTGGAACAAATGCTTAAGATGGGCGGCATGCAGGGCCTGATGGGCATGATGCCGGGTATGGGCAAGATGGCCAAACAGGCAGAGGCCGCCGGGTTTGACGACATCATGCTGCGCCGCCAGATCGCTTTGGTTAACTCCATGACCAAAAGAGAACGTGCCAACCCCGACCTGCTGGCTGCCTCGCGCAAAAAGCGGATCGCGGCGGGGGCCGGGCTTGAGGTGCAGGAATTGAACCGTTTGCTGAAACAGCACAAGCAAATGGCCGATATGATGAAAAAGATGGGCAAGGGTGGCGGCATGAAAGCGGCCATCAAGCAGATGTTGGGCGGCAAAGGCATGCCCGACCCGTCGAAAATGACGCCCGAGCAGATGGAAGAAGCTGCGCGCGGCATGAAGCAGGGGCTTGGCATGGGGGGCCGCGGTGGCTTTCCGGGCATGGGTGGCGGCATGGGGCTGCCCTCTGGTCTTTCAGGGTTGATGAAAAAGAAATGATGATACTCTCCATCAGGGCGGAGGCCGCATGACAACCGACGCAACCCGCGCGCAGGCGCTTTTGAAAGGGCATCGCGACAGCATCGACCGTCTGGATGCGATCCTTGTCTATACGCTGGCCGAACGCTTCAAGCAGACGCAGGCCGTGGGCAAGTTGAAGGCCGAACATGACCTGCCGCCCTCGGACCCGTCGCGCGAGGCGCGCCAGATCGAACGGTTGGAATGGCTGTCGAAAGAGGCCGATCTCGACCCTGAATTTGCCAAGAAATTCCTGACCTTCATCATTTCCGAAGTCATCAGGCATCACGAACAACTGCAAAAATAACCAAGATTGGTGGCGTAAAACCCCACCCCACCCAAACCTAAGGAGACTACGATATGTCCATGAAAATCCGCCTTGCCCGTGGTGGCTCCAAGAAGCGCCCGCATTATTCCATCGTTGCCACCGACAGCCGCATGCCGCGCGATGGCCGTTTTCTGGAAAAGCTGGGCACTTACAACCCGCTGCTGGCCAAGGACAGCGAAGATCGCGTAAAAATGAACATCGAGCGCGTGCAATACTGGCTGGGCCAGGGCGCACAGCCGACCGACCGTGTGGCCCGTTTCCTTGAAGCTGCTGGCGTGCGCGAAAAGAAAGTGCGCAACAACCCCAAAGCGGCCGTTCCGGGCAAGCGTATGGCTGAATTGACCGCAAAGAAGGCGGCACGTGCCGCGGCGCCAGTTGAAGCCCCGGCAGAAGCTGCTGCGGCTGACGCAGAATAAGCGGCAGATTGGCCCGTGCAAGGCCAGTATGACAAGGCCTTTCAGGCCGAGTTACGCGATCTGATGCGGTGGCGGCGCGATGTGCGCCGTTTCCGTACCGACGCGGTAGAGGCAGCGGTTCTGGACCGCTGCCTTTCTGCGTTTTCATTGGCCCCATCCGTGGGCCTGTCAGAGCCGTGGCGGGTGATCTCAGTGGAAAGTGTGGCTGCGCGCGCGGCGGCACTGGCCAATTTTGAGGCCGCGAATGCCAAGGCGCTTGCGGGCTATGACACGGAAAAGGCCAAGATTTATGCCAGCTTGAAGCTTTCGGGGATGCGTGAGGCCCCGGTGCAACTGGCGGTGTTCAGCGATGATGGCACGGCCAAGGGTGCCGGGCTTGGCGCTGGCTCCATGCCTGAAACCCGCGCCTATTCAGTGGTCGGCGCGATCACGCTGTTTTGGCTGGCCGCGCGGGCTGAGGGGCTTGGCATTGGCTGGGTTTCTATCCTTGATCCGGCACAATTGGCGCGGGACCTGGATGTGCCAAACGAATGGCGGCTGATCGGCTATCTTTGTGTCGGTTGGCCTGAGGTTGAGACGGAAACACCCGAACTTGAAACCGTGGGCTGGGAAAAACGCAGCCCCTCACTTTTTGTGGAGCGCCGATAATGGCCAAACCTGATCCGGACAACCAGCTTTGCGTGGGCGCAATTACCGGCTCTTTTGGGGTGCGCGGTGAGGTGCGGCTGAAAAGCTTTTGCGCCGAGCCCACGGCGATTGCCGATTACGGCGCGGTTTACACCGAAGATGGCAGCCGCAGTTTCAGCATCACCCTGACGCGCCCGGTGGCAGGTGGGCTTGGCGCGCGGCTGACAGGCGTTTCCACCATGGAAGAGGCCGAGGCGCTGCGTGGCACAAGCCTTTTTGTTTCAAGGGATAAACTGCCCTCCCTGCCGGATGATGAGTATTACCACGCCGATCTGATCGGGCTGGAAGCGCGCGATGTGGGCGGGGTCTTGCTAGGTAAGGTTACGGCTGTTCACAATCACGGTGCGGGCGATTTGTTGGAGATTGGTGGGGGCGGTGCGGCCTCAATTTTGCTGCCCTTCACGATGGCGACGGTACCGACGGTCGATCTTAAGGCTGGCCGCATCGTCGTTGATCTTCCCGAAGGGCTGGACTAACGGTCTCAATTGATAAACCTTAACGGGGGACAAGCGAGAGGCGTTGGGTGCTAAATCGTTCGCGGCTATTGATGGGTGCTACAGCCCTTTTATACCTTGGCCCTTTATTGGCGGGCCTTGGCGGGTTTGGCTGGGCCGTTGTTCCGGTGTTTGCCACGATTTTCATGCTTTGGCTGGTTATCATGCTGCCGCAGGATTTCCCGCAGTCTCTTGCCGATTGGCAGCGGCCTGAGGCACTGATCGCCTTTGCAACGCGCGGCGCGGTACAGCTTTTGCTGGTGTTGGTGTGCTTTGGTGTGGGCCGTGGAATCGGCGGCGCTCTGGGTAGCTTGCCGCCGTTTCCGATCATGTTGCCGATAGCGATTTCGTTCCTTGCCATCCCATTGGCCCGGATGATTATGAACCCGTGGAAAACGCGGGAGACGGATCAACTTTTGAATGATGCCTTGGCCCAGATTGAAAGCGGAATCGGCAGCGACCGAGCCTATGCTGAGGCGGTGCTGGCCCCGCTTAATGGTCTGCCTGATGCGGTGAGTGAGGCGGAGTTGGAAGGCCACTTCGACGCCCTGCGTACCTTGGTGGATGAGGCCGTAACCTTTGACATCCTGATGGATCGGGTGACCAAGGGGGAGGCATCGCACGCGGGTAAATGCGCGCTGATGGTGCAGGCTTCGGATGGGATGGCGCTGGAACGCATGGTTATGGACGAGGTCCCGGCAAAGGCCATGCAGGCCCTGCGGGGCGAGGCGGCGCTGATTGGCCGGATGGCGGAACGTCTGGTGCACGCGTTGCGCCAAGACCCGGAGCTGTGGGGTGATTACCCTTCGCCGGCGTTTTTGAACGCGCTGCGGGTCGATGTGCCGGAAGCTTCCGAGGCGCTTGCTGCCTTGGACGCCGAGATTGCCGCACAGGCCCCGCGCGGCTAACGCCCCTTTTCGCCGCACGGCTTAAGGGCTAAAGAGCGTGCATGACCGATGATCCCTCCGCAGCGCCCAAAGCGCCTTCAAAGCCCAAATCCCATGGCCGCATCTCGGTGCAGGCCAGCCTGACGCCGCGTGATCTGATGGGCACGCCGCAGGTGGCAGGGGCGTGGCAGGCCAAGATCATCACCCTTTTTCCCGATGCTTTTCCCGGCGTTCTGGGCCTGTCGCTGACGGGCAAGGCCTTGGACCTTGGGCTTTGGGCGCTGCATGTGATTGATCTGCGCGACTTTGGCATAGGCAAGCACAAGAATGTCGATGACACCCCCGCGGGCGGCGGTGCGGGGATGGTGTTGCGCGCCGATGTGGTGGGGGCCGCCCTGGATAGGGCAGCAGTTGGAACGCCGCCTGATCGTAGCCAATGGCCGGTAATTTACCTGAGCCCGCGCGGAAAGCCCTTGGATCAGGCGATGGCACAGCGCTTTAGTAAAGGGCAGGGAATGACCCTGCTTTGCGGCCGATTCGAGGGCGTGGACGAGCGCGTGTTGCATCATTACGGCATTGAAGAGGTCAGCCTTGGCGATTTTGTCTTGACCGGTGGTGAGATTGCAGCGCAGGCCTTGCTAGATGCGACAGTCCGGCTTATACCGCGCGTTCTTGGGAATCAATCGTCCACTGAAGAAGAAAGCTTTTCGGATGGGCTATTGGAGTTTCCACAGTTTACGAAACCCGCCGACTGGAACGGCCTTGCGATACCGGAAATACTTCAATCCGGCCATCACGGGAAAATCGCCATATGGCGGCGGGCACTGGCCGAAAGGCTGACAAAAGAACGCAGGCCTGATCTCTGGCGGGCTTACTGTGCAAAGCATGGTAGGGACCCGGTTGAAGACCAAGAGCAATAGGGCAGCACCATCTTCACGGGCCAACCGTGAGCAAATGAAAGGAATTGCGATGAACCTGATCGCACAGATCGAGGCGGAACAGATCGCCGCCCTCGGCAAGATTATACCGGACTTCAAGGCCGGAGACACGATCAAAGTCGGTTACAAAGTGACCGAAGGCACGCGTAGCCGTGTTCAGAATTACGAAGGCGTTTGCATCTCCCGTCGTGGCGGTTCTACGCTGGCAGCTTCCTTCACCGTGCGTAAGATATCGTTCGGCGAAGGCGTGGAACGTGTGTTCCCGCTGTATTCCACCAACATCGACAGCATCGAGGTTGTACGCCGTGGCCGCGTTCGTCGCGCCAAGCTGTACTACCTGCGTGATCGTCGTGGTAAATCCGCCCGTATTGCGGAAGATACCAATTACAAAGCCCCCAAGGCGTAAGGAGCGGACCGATGAGAGATGGAATCCACCCCGATTATCACATGATCAACGTCAAAATGACGGACGGTACTGTGTTTCAGGCTCGCACCACTTGGGGCAAAGAAGGCGACCAGATGGCGCTGGACATCGACCCCCTCGCACATCCGGCATGGACTGGCGGCAACGCTAAGCTGATGGATACTGGTGGCCGCGTGTCGAAGTTCAAGAACAAGTATGCTGGTCTTGGCTTCTGATCCTGACTAAAGTGTTGTTTGCAAAACGCCGCTCCGAAAGGGGCGGCGTTTTTGTTTGAATTGGGAAACTCTGATGAAAGCGGAAGTTCCGCCGGATGCGCCGATGCGTGTAGGCAACAAGGCCTCGCATTTCTGCCTTTTTGAAGCGAGGCAATGGCGGTTGTCGGCAAGGCTTTGCCAAAAAGGGCTTCCCCTTTGCGCGGCATCTTGCCATTAGGGAGGGAGGTGGCAGCCACATCAAGTTAGCCAAATCATGTAGGGTCGCAGCACAATGGCGCATATCATCGTTGTCGGAAACGAAAAGGGCGGGTCGGGGAAGTCCACCACGGCGATGCATGTGGCCACGGCCTTGGTTCGTATGGGGCATAGGGTCGGTGCGCTGGACCTTGATCTGCGTCAGCGCAGCTTTGGCCGCTATATTGAAAACCGGCTTGCCTACATGGCGCGGGCGGGATTGGATTTGCCAACACCGGATTATCGCACCCTGCCCGAAATTGCGCCGGAAGCACTTGGTCCCGGCGAGAACCCTTATGATGCGCGATTGTCGGTGACGGTTACGGCGCTGGAACCGGTTTCAGATTTCATTATCATCGACTGCCCCGGTTCGCACACCAGGTTGTCCCAAGTGGCGCATAGCCTTGCCGATACGCTGATCACACCGCTCAACGATAGTTTCATTGATTTTGATTTGCTGGCCCGCATTGATGCCGAAAGCGGCAAGGTGACGGGGCCGTCGATCTATTCGGAAATGGTATGGCAGGCGCGGCAGTTGCGGGCGCAGGCCGGGCTGAAGCCGATTGACTGGATCGTCGTGCGCAACCGTCTGGGCGCGCAGCAGATGCACAACAAGAAAAAGGTGGGCGCGGCGCTGGAAGACCTGTCGCGGCGCATCGGTTTCCGTGTGGCCCCCGGATTTTCAGAGCGGGTGATCTTTCGCGAACTGTTCCCACGCGGGCTGACGCTGCTGGACTTGAAGGACACCGGGGTGGACCAGCTGAACATGTCCAATCTCGCGGCCCGGCAAGAACTGCGCGACCTTGTAGCCGCGCTTAAGCTGCCAGGCGTGACGGTTTCTTTCTGAACAAGATCAACGCGGGGCGTTGTGCCGTGCGGTTCCGGTTCATCCGCAGTAACCGGCTGACAAAGCAATCTCCAACCAGGGCTTCCCGGCGGCGGCGGTTGTTGAATAGGCCTATTCAACAACCGCCGCCGCCGGGA
>ERZ889078.1362-NODE-1362-length-19545-cov-13.183889_pt1 | contig 19545 bp, 21 predicted proteins | sample MGYA00521266_ERZ889078 | MGnify/ENA primary metagenome ERZ889078 (study PRJEB32303, sample SAMEA104408618) | aquatic metagenome | biome: Brackish water; feature: Pelagic; material: water | place: Baltic Sea | collected 2014-06-16T06:34:00 | depth 76,534 m ...
AAGTGGCTGTACCCCCTCTCGAAAAATTTTTTGTGATTTTTAAAACAGGATCAACTGCCACATGCCGCAGCCTAATGGAATATTAGATAGGTTGGCGAACTGGCGGTACTACGCTGGGCCGCACTTGTCGCAAGGTGTCGATGACACTGCCGCTGCCGCGCAGGGGTTGCTGGGGATATTCGGCCCCCAGGCAGATGTTAAGGACATGAAAGACTATTCCGGCGCAACGATGGACTCAATCCGTCAGGGCGACTGGACGAACGCATTAGCCAATGCTGGTATGACGGCTGCTGCGGTAGGTATGACCGCACTCCCGGGTTCTGTTGGTTCAATCGATAGAGGTGTTGACGCAGCAAAGAAGATCAACGCTGCGAAGGGTGCAAAGAAGGCGCTAACTGACCTGCGCAAGCTGCCGGTCGATGATGCTGTGCAGATTGCACGCAGGGAGCCACATTTAAACCTATCGCACGATACAGCTGAAGGTAAATATATTGGCGGCCCGCGTAACATTAAGACTAAGCAGCAACTCAACAAGATGCGCAATGAGTTCGATGATTTTGTGGCGCGGGATCCACGCGGCGGTGATTGGTATGACCGTTACCGCGCAGATGTTGATAAGGTCACTGGCGGTGATCCTGTCTCCAATAAATTCATGGCTGCGCAGGAGGCGCAATGGTCTGCTGGCGTTTCGCCTGAATCTGAATTTGGTTTTGCCATTAAAGAGAATAACGGCACATTAACCGGGTATCCAGTGAAAGCTGGCCGTCCGTTGATGCATAGGGCGCATAACGAGGCTGCGCGAACGAATGATGTGAATAAGTACATTCGTGGGCCTAAGACAGGTGAATATGCTGACCATGTTATCCCGGGTTCACCATTATCCGGCACTGCAACGGGTGTAAATGATTTCCGTCATGCCATTAACCTTGGTTATACTGAGGCAAGCGGCATCCCGCAGCGCCAGGGGTTAACGAAGACGCAGCATGGTTTCGCTGATTATGAGACTGCCTTGGCTGTTGACCGTGCCAATAAAGCGAACCTTGGCGGGCGGTCTAATTGGACCGGCGAGCAACTGCAAGCGGCCCCGTGGGTTGTGCAGAAGTCTGATGACCTTTTTGGTAACGGTAATTCGTACCGATTGCGGGCGAAGCAACAGCTAGTGCACCAACGCGCTAATGATGTGTCGCCAGAGAAAATAGACGCTGTTGCGCGTGAAATGGCGTTCCAGGATGCAAACCGTCAGATTGGCGATTTCTATCCAAAGCACACCGCACATGCGACATACGAGACGATGCCTGGGCCAAACACTGGCCACCTTATGGGTGTTGGTAATGCTACCCCAGCGCAACGTGCAGCCATCCATGCGGATCCGCGCAGCACATTCGCGACGGCACCCGGTGGCCGTGATTCAATTTATTCTGGCTTGCGGTATGGCGACACTGGTGTGGCTGCTAGGGTGCAGCCAACTGTGCAGTCGCAGGGGATATACCAGCCACCTGGCGGTGCGTTGGAGTTGAACCCTGGCGAAGTGGCTCGGCCTCTTGTTGGTTTTCAGACGCTGCCATCAGGGCAGAAGGTCTTACCGGCTGGCGACCGTGCCATGCTAGATGCCGGTGAAACGTTGCGGTCTGCTATTGCTGGCCAGGATGTCGGTGCCGCTCATGTCGTCACAACTGGTGGCAAGGTCGGTGACCAGAGAAGTGTGCGCATCCCTATGGATCGCAAACTATCGCCGCAGGAGCTTATCGCCACCAAAGGCGCAATGAATAAATATGGTTTGCTTGATGCTGTTGATACCGGCACGGGTGTGACGGGAACGAGCTTCTATCCTGCACCTAAAGAATTACCGGGTGGTCTTTTAAATTCACTTATTAAAGATGTTCAGACTATCCTGCCGGATGCTGAAAAAGCGCGGCGTGTCAATGTTGATAGCATCTACGCAAATTTGACTGACGCATGGAAATCTGGTGAAGGCTCCGGCGCTGTCTCTAAGAAAATATTGGAAAAGATTAATGTAACGCCGGAGATGCGGTCTGCCTTTGACCGCAACCCAGACATTGCACGGAATGCGTTGAATTACATTGAGCGCGATAAAGACCTGGCCAAACAGTTCGGAACCAAGGGCCGCAAGGATCTTGAGACGTTGCGCAAGATTATAGGTTCTGGCCCAGGCTGGGTGCCAAAACTAGAGAGCGCTATTAAGAAAGGCATCGTCCCCGGCATTGCAGCAGCGTTTCTTACTTCTGCCTATCAGCTGGGGCCGCAAGAGCCATCGTCAGACCCTCAGGTCCGATAGCACCGGCAGCATATATTTCATATTCCATTTCGGGCGTTAACTCGAAAATAGGAACCCATTCGCCGTTGATGAAGTCGAAGCCAAGCGCGTCGTCGATGTCTGGTTCTTTAGCTTTTTTAGCCATGTTGTATCTCCTGTGAACAAGAGGGAAGCGTAGCAAAACGTGACTAAAAAAGCCACTAAAATCGACGCCCTAACCGACCACGAACGTGGCCTTCTGCTACTGAAGCAGAACCCTGAGTTATTTGTGCGTGAGGTATTGGGCGCGGTTCCAGAGCCGTGGCAAGTTGAGGCGTTGGAGGCTATCCGCGACGGCGACCGTGTTGCCATCAAGTCTGGCCACGGCGTCGGCAAGTCGTGCTTTCAGTCTTGGATGGTGTTGTGGTTTTTGTCCACGCACTACCCAGCCAAGATCGTGCTGACTGCTAATACGTCTGCGCAGTTGAATGACGTTTTGATGTCGGAGATATCGAAGTGGCACCGGCAGATGCAGCCAGCCTTTCGGGATCAGATCGACGTTAAGAGCGACCGTGTAGAGATGAAGGCAGCGCCTTCTGAATCGTTTGCGGCGTGTCGTACATCGCGGAGGGAAAACCCAGAGGCGTTGCAAGGGTTCCACTCAGATAATCTACTTTTTTTAATCGATGAAGCTTCGGGGATCGATGATGTTGTGTTCGAGGTTGCGGCGGGTTCGCTATCAACCAAGGGTGCGAAGCAGGTACTAACCGGCAACCCGACACGGACATCTGGCTACTTCTTCGATGCGTTTAATAAGATGCGCGACAATTGGTACACGATGACTGTTTCGTGTGCTGACTCGTCGCGTGTTGATGAATCCTTCATTGAGAATATGGCCAAGCAATATGGGCCTGACAGTTCGATCTACGGCGTACGTGTGTTGGGCGAGTTCCCGAAGCAAGACGACGACGTCCTGATACCGCTGCACATGGTTGAGGCCGCCATACACCGCGACGTTGAGGCCACCGGGCAAGTTGTCTGGGGTTTGGACGTGGCGCGGTTTGGCGCTGACAGGTCGTGCTTATTGAAGCGGCAGGGCAACGTTGTCATGCCGGGGATCAAGGTCTGGCAGGGCAAGGATCTGATGCAGCTATGCGGCCTGGTCCACGCTGAGTATTTGCTGGAACCAACGGAGCGGCAGCCGGTTGACATCATGGTTGACGTGATTGGCTTGGGTGCCGGTGTCGTTGACCGACTGTGTGAGATGGGGCTACCGGCTCGCGGCGTTAACGTTGGCGAGGGTGCCGTCATTAAAGAGAAGTTCCTGAACCGCCGCGCCGAGTTGTGGTTTGAGTTGAAGGAATGGTTCATGGCGCGTGATTGCAAGATACCAGACGAGGCCACGCTGGTGCCTGAGTTAACGTCGCCGCGTTATCAGTTCACGTCCAACGGCAAGTTGAAGTTGGAATCCAAAGAAGAAATGAAGCGTCGAGGGCTGCGTTCACCGGACGTGGCAGACGCCTTAATGCTGACCATGGAAAGCCCTGCTGTTGCGTCTTATGCGCTCGGCGGCGGTTCTTCATGGCGCGGCACTTTAAATTATCCAGATTTGGGGATTGTCTAGATGTTCACAAGCGACCAGGAGGAGCGCATCCACTCGGCTGCGAAGACTGCGCTCATTGGCGCTGTAGGTTTCACTGAGGGTGATCTAAGCGAAGATCGCGCCAAGGCGTTAAAGTATTTCAAGCAGGAGAAGATGGGGACGGAGCGGCCAGGGCGGTCGCAGGTTGTCACGTCTGAAGTCTCCGACACTGTGCTGGCTATTCTGCCGTCATTGATGCGTGTATTCACCTCTGCCGGTCGTTTTGTCCGCTACGAGGCCACCAAGCCGGAAGGCGAAGAAGACGCGGCGCTGGCGACATCATACATGAATGAAGTCGTGTTTGCTCGCGACAACAACATGTTCAAGATTGCGTACAATTGGTTCCACGATGCGTTGCTGATGAAGACCGGCATCGTGACATGGTATCTGGATGAGAGCGTCAAGGAAGTTGCGGATGCCCGCGAGGGTCTGACTGACGAAGAATTTGCGGCGATTGTCTCCAATGACAATGTCGATGTGACGGCGCATTCCGAAGACATCGATGAGATGACCGGCATGGTCACGCATGACATTGAGTATCTGACCACGTCAGAGGAACACCGCGTCCGCGTCGAGAATGTGGCACCTGACGAGTTTCTGATTTCACCGCGTGCTAGAACAATTGCGGAGGCACCGTTCGTTGGTTGGCGTTCGCGTCAGACGGTCGCTGACCTGGTTGCTGCTGGGTATGACCATGAGACGTTGATGGGCTTATCGTCTGCCACGCTTGACGTGACGTTTGAGGATCTCGAGCGTTTCCGCGACCAGGACAACGGTGTTAATGGTGACGTTGAGGATGCCGGTCAGCGCGAAGTCTGGGTGACGCAGTGCTACATGAATTTGGATGTCGATGAAAAAGGCAAGTCGCGTCTTGTGAAGATTACGCTTGCCGGTGAAGACGGCTCCACATTGCTGGAAGTCGAGGACGCATTCGAGAAGCCATTCGCGATGATCTGCCCGATACCGATCCCGCATGTGTTCCATGGCCTGTCGATGGCTGACTTGACGATGCCATTGCAGGACATCTCCACGGCTGTTTTCCGTGGCGTGCTGGATTCCATCTACCTTGCGAACAACCCGCGCACCTTGGCCCTTGAGGGTCAGGTCAATTTGGATGACTTGCTGAACCCGCGTGCGGGCGGCGTCGTCCGTGCGAAGCGTCTCGACGCTGTGCGCGAACTTAACACCACGTTCGTTGGCGGCCAGGCGTTGCCGCTATTCGATCTGATTAATGATATTAAAGAAAACCGCACTGGCGTATCTCGTCGCACTAATGGCCTATCGGCTGAAGCGCTTCAAAACACCACTGCGACCGCCGCCGCGCAGATGCAACAAGGGGCTGCACAACGAATTGATATGATCGCCCGGTTGTTCGCTGACGGCGTGCGTGAAATGTGCCGTGGCGTCTTGAGGCTTGTTATTCGGCATCAAGGTGACGCTCGGCAGGTTAAGCTGCGCGGCCAGTGGCAGGACGTTGACCCATCCAATTGGGATGACGAAATGGATGTCACCGTCGCCGTTGGCCTTGGCTTTGGCAACGACGAGGAACGTGTACAGGCGTTGATGTTTGTCCTGGGCTTGCAGAAGGAAGGTTTGGCTTCTGGTTCCAGCTTGGTCACTGAGGCGCATTTGTATAACACGCTTGAGGATCTGGTGCAGGTGTCGCGACTGAGTAGTGTTGATACCTACTTCCAGAACCCGGCACAGGCGCAGCCGAAACAGCCGCAGCAGGATCCGCAGATGATGTTGATCCAAGCGCAGATGGAGGTCGAGAAGGCCAAGATCGAAGTCGATAAACAGAAGGCGATGATGAAGTCGCAGCAAGACCAGGCCGAGTTGCAAGCGCGTATGGTAATTGAGCGCGAGAAGATTGCAGCGCAGATGGAACAGACAGCCGCTAAGATTGAAGTCGAAAACCAGAAGGTGGCCGCTGACCTGTCATTTAAGGCAGCCGTCGAGCAATCAAAGGCTGACCGCGCTGAGATGACCGAGATGCGCGACCATAATACCAAAAGGCATGAGCAGGTCATGGGTGCGCTGACTGCGCGTGCGGAGGCCGACAGTGCCATGCACGAACAGGCAGAGCCGCAATCATATGAGGGCAGCGAAGGGATGATGGAATAATGGCGTACACGATTGGACGCAGCGCACTTGATAACACGCCAACGCCAACACGCCTCGGCGTGCCATCGATCCAAGACTATCTTGGCAACTTCCAATCGCAGAATGATATATGGCGTCAGTCATGGTCGCCGCAGTTTAATACGCCCTATCGAACATCTTTATCCGTTGACCCAATGGCAGATGTGCAAGACAGCATCTTGAATCCTAATCCTACCGGCAACTCTATGTTCGGTGGGTGGGAGCCAAGTGGTGATGCTGGTGGTTCACCTAGTGCCGGTCCTTCTACTAATAACGGCAGCAATCCAAGTCCAGGCCCATTCGGGACAATGAGTGCGCCAGCAATGGCGGCGATGACGAATATTGCCGAGGCTATCACCAGCCCGGTTGGCACTGCTATTTCATTTGGAGTGCCATTTGGAACAGTCGCGCAGCTGGGGGCGCGTGGTGTTTTAGGTTTAGCGAATAGAGCGAAGACAAATCTTCGATTTGAAAAGGAAAACGTTGCGCCGAATGAGGGCGGTCCTAGCGGTGACGGAAATGGAGACGATGACGGGACCGCAGGCGGCGACAACCCTGACAACACTAACGGCGCACCGGCAATGGGTAGTAACCCAGATGATGATAGTGGTGACGGTGGCACTGGAAGTGGCGGCTCATCCCCGTCAGGCGCTGACAGCGGCCCCGGCAGCCCAGGTTCTGCTGACCCCGGTGGCGACGGCGAGGGCTGGGCCAAGGGTGGCTGGGTGAATAAGTCTGCCTTGTTTGGCCGCAATCCTAAAGGCCCAGATGACGGCGCTGGCTACCTTGACGATGGCGAGTATGTCATTAGAGCGAAGGCGGCTAAGAAGCTGCACAAAATGCAACCCGGCTTATTGGATATGTTGAACCAGATATGACCGAACAGAATTTAGACAAAGATATCGAACGCGCCGACATGGCGCGTTTTTTATTGGAGCACCCACTTCTTGTGGAGGCTTTTGAAGGAATCGAGGCGACCTACACGTCCGCGTGGCGTGACAGTCGTCCAGATGAGGGGGCTGCACGCGAGCGCGTGTATATCGCCTTGCAGGTGCTTGCGTCGGTTCGTGGGCATCTTGAGTCCGTAGTGATGGGCGGCGCGTTAGCGCGGCGCGACATTGAAGATATCACAGGACAGAAAAAAGGGTTTTCAATTTTTAATTAGGAGATTTTGTCATGGATGACCGCAACACCCCGTTAGATGACGGGACTGCCGAGTTGTCACTCGACGCTGCTGTTTCAATGTTGACTGCGGACTCTGCTGAAGAAGCAGAACAAACCGCTGAAGCGAATGAAACCGAAGCACCAAAAGCGGCTGAAGAAGATGCCACAGATGAAGTGGAAGAAGACGACGCCGAAGAAGGTGCAGCGGAAGATGTCGATGACGACGCTTCCGATCAGTCTGACGATGACGCACTTGAGATTGACCTTGAAACCGTCTTTGAAATTGACGGGGAAGAAGTCTCTCTGAAAGAGCTTCGCGATGGCGCATTACGCCAATCAGACTACACACGCAAGAGCCAGGAACTAGCACAGAAGGCGCAAGCCATCGAAGCTGAACGACAGGCAATTGCGGATGAGCGGGCTAGATACGCCCAGGCTCTTGAGCAGATGAGAAGTCAAGTTGAGGCGGTTGACGAGCGCGAACCAAATTGGGACGAGCTATTCGACCGGGATCCGCTTGAGTATATGCGTCTTGACCGTGAATGGCGGCAGAAGAAAGAACAGCGTGCTAACCTTGTACAAGAGCATGAGCGCGTTCGACAACTTCAGCACAATGAGTCACTGCGACAACGCGAAGCTGAATTGACGCGAGGGAAATCAGAACTTCTGGAGAAAATCCCAGAATGGAAAAATCCCGAAGTCGCGGCAAAGGAAGCCAAGGAGATTTCGCAGTTCTTGCTTGATCGTGGGTATCCAGCGGAAGCTGTTTCTCAGATCAGTGTCACGGATGTCCTATTCGCACGCGAGGCTATGCGTGCAATGCGGGCAACATCAAAGGTTGAAGTGGCGAAAAAGAAAGTCGCCAACAAGCCGCGAGTTATCAAGGCTAAAGCATCCGCTCCAAAGAGCCAGGGCCAAAAAGCCCGCATTCGGAACCAAATGGCAAAACTTGAGCGCACAGGTGACATCGAAGATGCACTGCCGCTCCTTATGAACTAGGAGTTTATACTATGGCACAGGCCACAAATACCTACGACCAATACTCGGCAATTGGTATCAAAGAAAATCTGTCGAATATCATCAGCCGGATCGATCCGACTGAAGTGCCGTTCCAATCGAACATCGGCAAAATGTCTGTTACTCAGACGTACTTCGAGCATCAGACACAGGCACTCGCAGCCGCATCAGGCACGAACGCCCACATCGATGGTGACGACTCCGTATCGGCAGCCGCTGCTACTCCAACTGTCCGCGTCGGCAACCGCACGCAGATCTTCAAAAAGACGTTCGTAGTATCCGGTACGTTGGATGCAACGGATGCAGCTGGTCGTTCCAAGGAATCCAGCTACCAGGCACTGCTCAAAGGTCTTGAGCTTCGCCGTGACATGGAAACCACTCTCACCGGCAACTACGCTTCCGTTGCTGGTACTTCCACTCAGGCACGTAAAACTGCCGGTCTGGAAGCATGGCTGACGACCAACACCTCGCGTGGCACGTCAGGTGCTGACGGTGGCTTCTCTAGCGGTGTTGTTGCTGCCGCTACGGATGGCACCCAGCGCACCTACACTGAGACGCTTCTGAAGACCGTCAACCAGGCTGTGTACACTGCCGGTGGCCGTGCAACGATGCTGATGATGGGACCGGCTTCCAAGGTCATCTTTAGTAGCTTCGCCGGTCTTGCCACTACTCGTGTAAATGACCCCAAGGGTCAGACCACGATTATCGGCGGCGCTGACCGTTACGTCAGTGATTTCGGAACGCTGACTACGACTGTCAACCTGTTCCAGCGTGATCGCTCGGCCCTGCTGGTTGATCCAAAGAAAGCCAAAATTGCAACGCTTCGTCCAATGAAGCAGGAAAAACTGGCCAAAACTGGTGACGCTGACAAGTATCACATCGTTTGTGAAGCTGGTCTGATGGTTGAAAACGAAGCCGCGTTCGGTGTCGTTGCCGATCTTAGCTAAACCTTAACACCACGTTAACTGAGCGAAGGGGTGCGCCGAAGGGCGTACCCCTTTTCTTTTGGAGATTTCTAAATGTCTGACCGTTTAACTCTATCAGAACGCCACGGGATGAAGGTCAACTTTATCCCGCAGAATGATGGCACTTTCCTGATTGAGTACACCGAAGACGCCGAGCCGCACCTTAATCACAACAAGGCTCTGGTATCCAACGATGACTTCCACAAACGGCGTAAAATGGATATGTGGCACGCCGCACACATCCCCACGACTGTAATTATGAAGTGGCTGTTGGAGGATGGCATCGACGTATTCAACCCAGAGCACGACGACCGCGTAAACGCGAAGCTGAACAGCAACGAGTGGCGATATCTTCGCACATCGGAGTTCATTATCTAATGGCAATCACGACTTTCACTGAGCTTAAATCGACGGTCGCTGATTATCTTGTCGATAACAGCTTGACCGCGATTATCCCGACATTCATTGCATTGTGTGAGACACGTTTCCAGCGTGACCTGCGCTTGCGTCAGATGGAAGCGCAATCGACATTAACCGTCACTGCCGGAACGGCAACTGTGGCGCTGCCGTCAGGCTTCCTCGACGCCCGCGTGATGGTCCTAAATTCCACGCCAGCCCGCGTCCTTAATCTAAAAACCCCCGTACAGTTCTTTACCGATTATGCATCTGCCGTCTCAGGGACGCCGGAATCTTATTGCATCATCGGTTCTAATTTTCACCTTGGCCCCACCCCATCTGCTGATTCCACAATCACGCTTACATCTTACAGCAAGGTTGCCGTTCTGTCTGATAGCAACGCCACCAACGCCGTGTTGGATGACGCGCCGGATCTTTACCTGTACGGCACGTTGCTTGAGGCCGCGCCATACCTTGGAGAGGACGACCGCATCTCCGTTTGGGTGCAATTGTACGACAGGGCTGTTGCCGAATTGAAAGCTGTTGACGAGCGCACAGCCTGGTCGTCAGGTCCGCTTGTTTCTCGCGTTGAGGTCTACACGCCATGATGAAGGCGATGGAGTTTGGCGAATGGCTGCCAGACCAGCCGCCTGTCGGGAACCCCGGCGTCATCATTGCCAAGAACGTCATTCCATTTGCCAAAGGCTACAAGCAACTGAGCGACATTAGCGCATACTCAGGCGCTATCACTGCGCGTTGCCAAGGTGCCATATCGGCACAAGACGCGGACGGCGTTGTCGCTGACTTCTGCGGTGATGTCTCAAAATTATACAAGCTGACAGACGTGACGTGGGGAGATGTGTCCGGCGCGACATATACCACGTCGACTGACGAGCGTTGGAAGTTCTTGCAGTTCGGCCAGAATGTTCTCGCCACCAACTGGACAGACAGCATTCAAACCTATGACATGAGCGTTGGTGGCACGTTTGGTGACCTGGACGCATCCGCGCCGCGCTGCAAATATCTAGCGTCGGCTCGTAACTTTGTTTTCGCCGGGTACACATACGATGCATCCGATGGCAACATGCCGTCGCGCATCCGGTGGTCCGCATTAAACGATGCAACGTCATGGGCTGCCAGCGTCACCACACAGGCTGATTGGCAAGACCTGCCAGACGAAAACGGCCCGGTGACGGGTGTCACTGGCGGCGAGTTTATCACCGTATTCCAAGAACGCGCCATTACACGCGGCGACTATGTTGGCGTCCCCGCCATCTGGTCGTTCTCTGAGATTAGCACAAACCTCGGTTGCTCGGTGCCAGGGTCGATTATCAAGCAGGGCGCGACTACATACTTTCTGTCGAGCGAAGATTTCTATTCCACAACAGCGTCAGGAATCAAACCGCTCGGCGCTCAACGTGTCGCAAAGTGGTTCTACCAGAATTATAACCAGACATATCCACACAGGGTCACAGCGGCTGTGGATCCGATTAACTCTCTGGTTATCTGGTCTTTCCCAAGCAAGGCCTCCGCGTCTGCAACGCCGGACACTTTGATAATATACAACTGGGTGTTAGATCGATGGACGTATGCCGAAATATCGCACGACATCATTTATAGGTCACTATCTAAAGGCTACACACTTGAGGGGTTGGACGCACTCAGCACTAACCTCGACACGCTGCCCCTATCCCTCGACAGCCGCGCATATAGCGGCGGCCAGGTGCTGCTGTCGGTATTCACCACAGACTTCAAGCTGGCATTCTTTACCGGTTCAGCATTGGCCGCGCAGATCGACACAGGCGACTTCTCCCCACAGGCTGGCCGTCAGGCCCTAGTGCAACGTGTGCGGCCTGTCGTTGAAGGTTCCACGGCTGTAGTAACGGTGCAGCACGCTGGCCGGGATGTCGCGACAGAAACAGTAACGTTTGGTTCAGCCATTTCACCGACTGCCACCGGCAATACGCCGATCCGGCAGAAGGCGCGATATCACCGCATCCGCGTAAACGTCACAGGCGGCTTTGACTTCATCCAGGGGATTGAGGTCGAGGCGAAGGCACTCGGCACGCGATGAAATCAGTACCAGCCACATTCTATGACGTTGAGGCGCACCTGCGCCTGGTCGTCAATGCGCTGAATGAATTGGCGGGCGGCAAGATTAACGCCACCGCCACGGTCACATTGACAGCAAACGCCGCGTCCACGGTCGTCACTGACATGTTTGTTGGACCAGATGCCAAGATCATATTCGAACCTCAGACGGCTAATGCCGCAGCAGAGATAGCGGCTGGCACGATGTACACGTCATCAAAAGGTCAGCAGACGTTCACTATCACGCACGCAAATAACGCACAGACAGATAGGACATTCGGCTATGTCGTCGCCGGTTGAAGACTTTAACCTTGCGTGGCCGCATTTGAAAAAGGCGCTGCGCCTGACGGGTGGCACACATACCAAGCGCGACATCTTCGACGGCATCATGGTTGGCGACTTCCAACTGTGGCGGTCGCGTCGATCATCCGCGCTGACTGAAGTTGTCCGTTATCCGCAGATGCGGTCTGTGCGTGTGTTTCTCGCCGGTGGCGACTTGGAAGAATTAAAAACCGTTGAGCAAAAAATCTGCGCTTGGGCCAAAGAGATTGGCGCGAAGCGCGTTGAGATAGCAGGTCGGCGCGGCTGGCTGAAGGCGTTAGACAGCTACACTGAAACGTGTACCTGGATGCAAAAGGAGATTGATAGCAATGTCTAAAGGTGGCGGCACAAAAGAATCGACGCAGGTTAATACCACGTCAAAAGACCCTTGGGCACCACAGCAGGAGCCTCTAAAGAAGATTTATTCTGAGGCTGATAGCATTTATCAGACAGGGGCACCCAAGTATTATGATGGCGCGACTGTTGTCGATTACAGCCCGGACACGGAACAGGCGCTGACGATGATGCGCGACCGTGCGCTTGCCGGGTCGCCTCTACAGGACGCCGCATCTCAGCAGATGCAGAACACGGTCGATGGCAACTACCTGTCCGGCAACCCGTTCTTCCAGGGTGCATTTGAGGCGCAGGTTCGTCCGACTGTCGATCAGTACAAGAACCAGATCGCGCCGGGGATTGATTCCTCGTTTAACGGCGCAAACCGCATGGGGTCTAATGCCTATGCAACGGCTCGCAATAGCGCAGACGATACGTTTGCGCGGGCGCTGTCCGACACTGCCGGTAAGCTGGCCTACGATAACTACGGCACAGAGCGCGGCATGCAGATGAATGCAGCCGCAACGGCACCAGCCTTCGCGCAGAATGACTACGCCAACGCCCAGAACCTCGCCGCCGTTGGTTCGGCGCGGGATGCAAAAGCTGGCGAGTACATGGCCGACAACGTCAACCGCTGGAACTTCAACGAGAATAGCGGCTGGGATCGCCTCGGCAAATACGCGGCCTTGGTTGCTGGTGGCAACTTTGGTGGCACCACGTCTGCATCCACGCCGATCTACAGTAACAAAGCCAGTGGCATCCTCGGCGGCGCTGCCAGTGGTGCCGGTATCGGCAACATGATTGGCGGCGGCGCTGGTGCCGGTTATGGCGCTGCGCTTGGTGGTCTACTTGGGGCTTGGGGGTAACAGATATGGCACTTTTCGGAAACGCTCCGTACAGCGGTTTGCTTAATTCTCAGCAGCAAAGCGATGCATTGTCGCAGGGGTTGCTGGGGTTTGGCGGCAAGCTGATGCAAGCCGGTGGCTGGTCTAAGATGCCGACTACGCTGGGACAGAACCTCGGCGCGGCCATGCCATCCTTCATGGAAGGCTATAACCAATCCGCGAACACCGCAATTGCCGCTGACGATAAACTGGCTGCGCGTAATGCAGCTGCTGTGGCTGCGCAAAATGCAGCCTATGCCCAAAAGCAAAAGGAGCTTATTGATAAGCAAGCGCAGGATCAGCGCACTCGCATGATGGCTGTTGCCAATGTGGCCTATCGTGACGCTGTTGCAAAAAATGACACGCAGACGGCTGACCTAATCCTTGCCGACCCTGGCGCGTTTATGAAGTCTCAATTGGACATGCGAGTGAAGGCTGCCGAATACGGGATGAAGCCGCAGACCACAAAACAGGCAATGGACCTTCAAACAAATAAGCCTGTATTTGCAACTGAGGCAGAAATAAAAGCAAACCCGTCAAGATACGCGCCCGTTCCTACAGGCATGAAGATTGTGTCTGATGGGCAAGGCGGGTTTACCGTATCGACAGGGATGGCTGGTTCAACAGACTTGACCAACGGCGCTGTTAGTAAGCAGCAAGATGCCTATATGGTCGCGTCTGGCGGACTCGCATTACTGAATAATGCGGAGGCTGGCTGGAACCCAGAATACAGCACTATTGCAACTCAGACCGGCATGTCTATCACTGCACTGGCAGAACGTCTCGGCGCTGAAACAGACCCTGCTAGGAAAGAGGAGCTGTCTAAATACACGTCATGGGCGCGTAACGTTCAGGACAACCTTTCTACACAATTGAACCAGCTTTCCGGTGCCGCCGTTTCCCCCGAAGAATACAAGCGAATATCGGCATCGCTGCCAACTCTTAACGACAGCCCTACTGAATTTATGGCGAAACTCAAGGGTGCCAAAGAGAAGGTTATCCTATCAATGGCACGCGCACATGCGTTCGCCAATAAGGGCATAAACGCCGCTGCTGCTGATGGCCGCATCTTCGACACAACGCTTGACCAGATGAAGGCGCGCATCAACGCACGCGGCGCTGAGTATATGTCGTCGGTGTCGAAGCTAATGCCAAACGCGAAGCCAGAAGAAATCAGGGCGAGGGTCAATCAGAAGATCCGCGCAGAGTTCGGCATCCCGGCATTAGGGAGTTAATATGACAGACTTTTTTAGCGAACTTATGTCTGAGACGCCATCCGTGCCGCAGACTGCCGCCACGGCTGCACCGCCTGTGGCCACGGGGTATGACTTCTTTAGTGACTCCCTAACGGCAACCCCAACCCCAAAAGACACACCTGGCGCAGCCGGTGGGTACGATCCCGCAGGGGAAGCCCCCAACATTGGCTTCTTTGACCAAATGCGTGCAGGTCTGGCCGTCTCGACCGCCGACAAAATTAAGCGCTATGCCGAAATTACCGGGAAGCCAGAGAGTCAATTTGGCGTTATCGATCAGAAAATCGTAATGTGGAATGGCAAGCAATATGTCCCTGTTGAACCGAATGTATCAGACGGCGACGGCGCAATGGAAAAATGGAAACGCGCCGGTGAGTGGACTGCCGCTGGCACCCCCGCTGGCGTCACCGCCATTGGTTCCGGCATTGCAGGGTTAACGCAAGGCAACCCCGTCACAGGCGCACTAGCCGCAGCCGGGACAGCCGGTGTGTTGGACGCTGGCCGTCAGTTCATAGACCGTGCGTTAGCCGGTGAAGATAAGAGTAACATCGATTGGACGCACACCGGGATGCAAGCTGCTCTTGGTGGTGTTGCTGAGCTTGGTGGCCACGCACTTGCAAAGATGTTCACAAGCAACCGCCTTGGCGTGGCCGATTGGGACCGTTTGAAGGCGTTGGATGATTCCGCGCTGAAGTCCGCGCAGGAGTTCCAGCGTAGGGCTAAAGCAGAGTTCGGCATCGACCTGTCTACTGGACAGGCAACAGGCTTGCGTTCAATCCTCGCACGCGAGCGTCAGGCTGGAAGGTGGGATGAGACGGCAGACGGTGTTGCGGAGTTCCGCGACACACAATGGGGGACGCAAGTCCCTAAAGCCATCCAGAACGAGATCCGCAAAGTCAGCCCTAAAAAGGGTGCGGACGCTGTCAGCACGTTTAGGGAAGGCGCTGACGAAGTCATCTCACAGGCAGAAAAAAGATGGATGAATGAAGCTGGGGCATCATTCAGGAATGCTCTGGATAACAAGCCACCATACAACACGCCGGAGCTAGACACGCTAATGAAGCGCCCAATCATGGCAGACGCATGGCGTGAAGCGAAGCTACAGGCAGCTAACCGTGGGCGGCCATTGCCTGAGTATTTCAAGTTTGATGAAGCTGGCAATATTATCGGGACGATACAAAAGCCTGATTGGCGTGCCTGGCACAATATCAAGATGGGGTTGGATCGCGTCAAAAACAACAACCTTAATGCACTCGGTAAACCGGCTGGTAAGGGTGCTCAAGCGGATGCGGTGAAGGCTGAATTGATGCCGCATCTTCGCGTTAACAAAGACTATATGGACGCACTCAGACAGTATGGTGAGAGCGCAGATGTCGTGGACTCCATCCTTCAGGGCGGGGTTGGCTACCTTAGAGATATGAAGAAAATGGACGTGGCTGGAATCGTCAATCGCGTATTCAACGAAAACAACCTCCCTGTAGAAGAAATAATAAAGATGCGGCAGATGTTCGGTGCCGCTGGGCAAGCTGAAAAGTGGAACGCTGGCGTATCACGTTGGCTTGCTGATGCTCTGGATGTCGCGCTCAAGGACACTGCCGGTGGCAACCGCAACGTGCCGAATGCTTTCCTTGGCCGCGTCTACGGTGGGCCACAGCGTCAAGAGATATTCAGGGCTGCTGTTGGCAAGGACGCTATGAAGCGTTGGGATGCACTACTGGAAACCCTCCAGGCAGCCAAGAAGTCGCTCCCAGAAGGGTCACCTACAGCGACCGATATTGGCGCAATGGCCCCTGATATGTTGGGTAGCGCAGTCCAAAGCGCCAGCAAGGCTGCGTCCATCGATATCATACCAAACCTCGGCAAGGGCTTCGCTGACATCCGGCAACCGGCTGCGCGGGTGAAGCTGGCGAACTTCCTATTCTCACCGGAAGGCATCAAAGAGCTTGGCAAGTTGCGGATGCTGCCGAAGGGCGGCGAGGCGGCTGTGCGGTTGCTTGGCGATATCCTAGTGAAGTCTGGTGCAAATGGTGCAGCTAATGCCATTGGCTTTGGCGGCGAACGTGGTGCAGATCCGCGTCTTAACAAAGAGGGCAACCAATAATGTCGAACGTATATACATGGTCAACAACTGCCGCTAGTAATAATAGCGCAGCCCCAAATGGCGCACCGGAGGGCATGGCACCGTCAGCCGTTAACAATGTCATCCGCGAGAATATGAAGACCATCGCGGATTGGCGTGACTTCCTTGGCGGCGCAAAAACTACCGTTGGAACGGATACGATTACGCTGACGAGCGGCCTAACAATCACAGCATACGCAGCCGGTCAGATGTTCGTCGCCAAGCTGGGCGGCACTAACACGGGCGCTGCGACAATCAACATCGACAGTGTCGGTGCCGTGGCCGTGGAGATTAACGGCGCTGCCGTTGCTGCCGGTGACTTTACCAGCGGTAAGTATGTGTTGTTCGTCTATGATGGCGTTGCATTCCAGGCGACGAAACTCAGCGCGGCAGGTGTCGTCGCAGCATCAGAAACAGTCTCCGGTATTGTAGAGCTTGCCACTATCGATGAGACAAACACTGGCACAGACGCTACTCGTGCCGTTACGCCTGACGGCCTCGCTGGTTCAATCTTTGGCACGGCTGTTGTGCCGCTAATGCCATTTGATAGCGGGACTGCATGTGCCGTTGGCAACGGTGCTGGTAGCATTCTATTCCGCGTCCCTTCTGTTCTTAACGGCATGAACTTGGTCGGTGTTGCGGCTGCGTGTGCCACGGCGGGGACCACCGGCACGATGGATATTCAAATCGCCAATGTCACTCAGGCGGCAGATATGCTGACGACGAAGATTACCATCGACAGCGGCGAGACTGACAGTTCCACAGCCGCAACCCCTGCTGTAATCGACACTGCAAATGACGATGTAGCTACCGGCGACCAGCTTCGCATTGATGTTGATGTAATTCACACAACCCCGGCCACTGGCTTGATGGTCGAGCTTCAGTTCCGGTTGCCATAATGCTGATTTTCCCACAAATTTTAGCTAAAGCAATTGGTCCAGCCACGGCCACCTATATCGCCTCGGCATCGGACGTAGTTGACCGTGCAACATACACATTCGCCGCTTCTGCCTTCGGTTCGCCAACCCTTCCAGCCGGTGCGCTGGTTCTGGTCACGCATAGTCGCTATGGCGCAAACCCACATACCGGAATATCCACGATAACTGAAAGTAGCAACAGCCTTACAAAGATCGACGCACAGATTAACGGCCAAGACTATGTTGATATGTGGGAGTTAACGGGCCGATCCGCTGGCGCTTTAGGGTCAATCGTTATTACGCCAACAGGCGCATTGGTCAACAGAATGGCGGTCGATCTGTACGTTGTCGAAAACTGGGCATCCACCGGCACTGCGGTCAAGTCTACCGCGTCAGCCCCTTCAATGAGCGTCACCGTTCCCGCGCTTGGTTGCGTCATCGCTGGTGCGTTCTCCAACACTGGCGGACCGAACGCAACGTGGACAGGCACCACAGAGAAATCAGACGGCGACGTTGATGGTAGTAACTACACGTCATCGGCGGCTGATAGTGAGGCCGGTGGCACCGTTGTCGCAGTCGCAACCTTCGGAGGCGGCAGTAGTGCTCCGGCGGGTATCGCTGTCCCATTTGGCAACTCGTAATAAGGTAGGGCGAGATAATGTCTGACGTAGAACTCCACCAGCAGCTAGGGCGCATCGAAGGTAAACTAGACGCAGCTATGTCGTCTATGTCCAGGGCGCACGAAAGGCTGGATAAACACGACGACAAGATTGGCGCGTTAGAAAACTTCCAAGCCAAGGCTATCGGATATGCCGCTGCCGCTGCGACCGTTGTTTCATTGGCTGGGAATTATATCATTAAAAAGATGGGGGTGGGTTGACCTTCCTCGCCTTCATTGCCGTCATGTGGATGTCTCCAATGTCCGCAGACAAAACCGCTGTAATATATAAGCGGGTCTATCAATCAGAAACTGCCTGTTGGGAGTCGTTAGCCGAGAAGGTTGGCGTGGCCGCGCGCACATATGCGGGCCGCGCTCAACTTCTCTATGGATGCGTCCCGAAAAACTGACAGGAGTGCAACATGCACCGTGTTCTGATTTTCTCAATAGCCGCACTCGCGGCTTTTTTCATGTCTGGCTGTATGCCGGAATCCCCCCCCAAGACGACCATATCTACTGCCGAGAAATTATGCGGATCCGACATCTCTTTTTATGAAAATTACAAAGCTGATGTGATCGCCCAGAACCCTGGCCGCGAGCTTTTAGAGATGTACCTAGACCATGCAGACGTTGCTTTGTTCGTTAAAGGCTACAACGAGACGCCGCCGCAGTCGCACGATACATCCCCACATATTGCGATATGGACTTCTAAGGCCGCGCTTGAGGCGCACCTAAACCATAAGCCGATCAATAACTCCATCCCAGGCGCGAATGTCCTGTTTATCGATGAATCCGACTGCATCGCCCGCATCGAAACAATCCCGTTTTTTATCCTTGAGTACCTACTCCGTGGCCACCCGTTCATCCCTGGTTCGCGAGAATCATGAGGGACGTAATCGTCGCGGCTATTTCTGCCGCCTTCACTGCGTCTGCTATTGCTGCGGTCACGCCAGACAACGACATCATGCCAGATATCAGGCTTCTGTCTGGCGACAAAATCAACGAGATTTACTGCCCGTCCGGTGGGTGCTTAAACACGGTGGCACTCTACAACCGCGAGACGCAGACCATTACGATTAACGAGACATTCGACCCGGCAGACGAATACGACCTGTCCGTGCTTCTACATGAGTTCATCCATCACCTTCAGAACATCAACGGCGACAAGCGCACCGGCTGCGTGGGTGACATGGAGAAACAGGCATACGAGACACAGCGCCGGTTTCTTGAGACACGCGGCACTGACGACACTGACGAGCTGATGGGTATCGACAGATTCACACAGCTTTTGATTACGACATGTGACGACCGCTGAAACTGGATAAGGCCATAGAACAATGGCATTTATATTAGACGAACGCCTCCGAGAATATGCCACAGATCAGCAGT
>ERZ889078.1364-NODE-1364-length-19523-cov-11.816160_pt1 | contig 19523 bp, 16 predicted proteins | sample MGYA00521266_ERZ889078 | MGnify/ENA primary metagenome ERZ889078 (study PRJEB32303, sample SAMEA104408618) | aquatic metagenome | biome: Brackish water; feature: Pelagic; material: water | place: Baltic Sea | collected 2014-06-16T06:34:00 | depth 76,534 m ...
TCTTGCAATTCTCCATCGCCATGAAGCGTGTAAACCAACTTGCTTTCTCCGTTCAGTTTTTTGGTCAATGCAGCACCAATTCCGCAAGAAAGTCCCATGCCTAACGAGCCAGACGCCATTCTAACGCCAGGTAATCCCTCGTGCGTAGTTGGGTGGCCTTGTAGTCTTGTGTTTAGAAAGCGAAACGTTGAAAGTTCTTTTACTGGGAAATAACCGTATCGGCTCAAAACGCTGTACCAAACAGGCGAAATGTGTCCGTTAGAAAGGAAGAACACATCCTCTCCTTTTCCATTCATATCAAACTTAGAAGCATCTGGCTTCATTATTTCGTGGTACAGCGAAACGAAGAATTCTACGCATCCTAAAGAGCCTCCAGGATGCCCAGATTTTGGCGCTGCCACCATTCTTACAATGTCTCTTCGGGTTTGAGAACAGATACGTTTTAGTTCTACAGTAGATGGCATAGATTGGCTTATTGGTTTGCTCAAAAGTACCCTAACACAAAGCGAAAAAGGGGCTGAGTTAATAACTTTTGAAAACCGTTTTTCATATTCAGCAGAGTGACTGAAGTTTGATGGATTTCAATGAGTCAATCCATTACCTTTGCCGCCTCAAAAAAAACGAGCTATGGCTTTACAATGTGGTATTGTTGGACTTCCTAATGTCGGTAAATCCACCCTATTTAATTGCCTGTCAAACGCGAAAGCGCAAGCGGCAAACTTCCCTTTCTGTACTATCGAACCAAACATTGGTGTTATCACTGTGCCAGACGAACGATTAGAAAAACTGGAAGGGTTGGTGAAGCCGGAACGAGTAGTTCCTACCACAATTGAGATTGTTGATATTGCTGGCCTTGTAAAGGGTGCCAGTAAAGGCGAAGGTCTTGGGAATCAATTCCTCGGAAATATTCGCGAAACAGATGCAATTATTCATGTTCTACGCTGCTTCGAGGATGGAAATATCGTTCATGTTGATGGTTCGATTGATCCAATTAGAGATAAGGAAGTAATTGACACGGAGCTGCAGTTTAAAGATCTGGAAACGGTTGACAAGCGCATTGTAAAAGTTAAAAAGCAGGCTGAGATTGGACAGAAAGAGGCAAAAGCTGAATTTGAAGTGTTGTCAATTCTTAAGTCAACCTTAGAACAAGGGAAATCTGCCAGAGTTGCGGATTTGAATGAAAGTCAGATTGAGTTGGCCCAGGCTTTTCAGTTACTCACATTAAAGCCAGTTTTGTATGTGTGTAATGTAGATGAGAATTCAGTTGTTACCGGAAACGACTTCACCAAAAAAGTAATAGAGGCGGTTAAGAATGAGAATGCAGAGGTGATACTCATTTCTGCTGCAGCCGAAGCGGATATTGCAGGACTAGATACCTACGAAGAGCGGCAAGAATTCTTACAGGATATGGGATTGGAAGAAGCCGGAGTAAATAAGTTGATTCGTTCTGCATACAAGCTATTGCAATTGCAGACTTATTTCACAGCAGGTGTAAAAGAAGTCCGTGCTTGGACGATTGAAAAAGGGATGACCGCTCCGCAAGCTGCAGGTGTTATTCATACCGATTTTGAAAAAGGCTTTATTCGTGCTGAAACCATTGCTTACAATGATTTTGTGACGCTAGGCTCTGAAGCCGCAGTAAAAGAAGCAGGTAAAATGAAAGTGGAAGGAAAGGAATACGTGGTGCAAGACGGAGATGTTATGCACTTTCGATTCAATGTTTAATCTTTCTTAAAGACTTCATCAAGGTATTGGTGATCCACCTTGCCTTTTTTCTCTGCATTGGCATACTTCTTACGCAAGCCGTTTTTAAACGACTCTTGACGTTTTTCTGCTTGCCTGAACAATCTTAAGAGTACACTTGGAAAGAACCGTTTCATGAAGAACATGAATTTGGCATCTGCTGGCAGTATGATGTGAAATCTTCCTTTTCCAACCTTTTTAAGCACATGTTTGGCTACTCTTTCTGGAGTGAGTTCTGAAGTTGCAAAGATCATTTTAGACATTTCTAGTTCTTCAGCTTTACCACGGGCATGTTGCATCACTTTTGTTTTGAAGAAAGTCGGCATTACACACGAGACAGTGACTCCAAGATGATTTAATTCAGCATCCATGGTTTCGGAAAGTGCTCGAACACCTGCTTTGCTCACGTTGTAAGCGCCCATTCTAGGTAAGCTGGTAAATGCGGCTGCACTTGCAATATTGATGATGGCTCCTGTTTTCTGCGCTTTAAAGGTCGGAATGAACAGGGCGTTTCCGTAAATCACACCATGCAGATTTATACTTAACAGCCAGTCCCAATTATCTAGACCGTACTCCTCAACATATCCTCCATCGCCAACACCTGCATTGTTCACTAAAAGGTCAATTCCTCCGGTTTCAGCTAGAAATTTCTTAGCTACAATTCGATATTGGTCTTTGTCAGAAACGTCTAATCCATAGGAAAGGGGATTCCCGCCAAGTTTGGAAATTTCATCAGATGCTTTTTTAAGTGCAACTCCGTCAATATCTGACATGCCGATGGTCCAGCCATCAGAGGCTAATTCTTTACAGAGGGCTAGTCCAAGCCCAGAACCAGAACCTGTGATAAAAGCTCGTTTTGCAGGGAATTTTTTGGAAAGATGATGTTTCATGACGCGAAAGATACAGCGTTGAACAATTAGTTGATGATAGCGGTTGCGTCATAGATAGCGCGGTATTCTCCTGAATTTCAGGAAATAGAATAGTTATCGTCATTGCTCCCGCATGGCGGTACTGAAACACCCTCCGACAAAGACTCGGGGAGCATCCAAAACAACTGTTCAAATCCCTGTTGAAAACCGATGCAAAATAAGTTCAGGTTCACTACGCTCTAGTACTATATTTATTGACCTCAAGAAAGGAAGGTCGGAAGCAGAAAATGGCAGAGGAAACCAAATACGGTGCAGAACAAATACGATCACTAGAATGGCATGAGCACATTCGGTTAAGGCCGGGTATGTACATCGGCAAACTTGGTGATGGCACGCAGTATGACGATGGTGTTTACATCCTGATTAAGGAGGTGATTGACAACTCCATCGATGAATTTGTGATGGGCAACGGTCGGACTATTGAGGTGACAGTGAAGGAACGCTCTGTTCGGGTTCGTGATTATGGTCGCGGTATTCCTTTGACCAAAGTGGTTGATTGCGTTAGTAAAATCAACACAGGTGCGAAGTATGATTCGGTTGCTTTTAAGAAATCTGTTGGACTGAACGGGGTTGGTACGAAGGCGGTGAATGCGATGTCTTCGCTGTTTACTATTCAGTGTTTTAGAGATGACCAGACAAAACTTGCTGAGTTTAAACAGGGAATTATTACCAATGACTCGGCTATTGAGGCTAGCACTCAGCGCAAGGGGACACTTACTTATTTCGAGCCAGACGAAACGCTTTTCAAAGGATACAAATTCCGAGATGAGCATGTGAAGAAGATGTTGTGGAACTATTGCTACCTCAACCCGGGGTTGACGATTGTTTACAACGGTGAAAAAATGCATTCAGAGAACGGTCTAAAGGATCTTCTCGAAGCTAAAATTGATGATGATATCCGTTACCCAATTATTCACCTAAAGGGTGAGGATATTGAGGTGGCAATTACCCACGGAAATTCATCTCGAGAGGAATATTATTCGTTTGTGAACGGACAGCATACCACCATGGGAGGGACGCACCAAGGTGCTTTTCGTGAGGCGGTTGTAACAACCATTCGAACACACTTTGGGAAGAATCTTGAAGCTGGTGATGTAAGAAGTGGAATTATTTCCGCCATTTCTGTTAAGGTGATGGAGCCTGTTTTTGAAAGTCAAACCAAAACGAAATTAGGTTCTCAGAATGTTGGTCCAGACGGCCCTTCTATGAAAGCTTTTATTGGCGATTTCCTTAAAACGGAACTCGATAACTTCTTGCATAAGAATCCGCAAGTGGCGGAGATCCTTTTAAAGCGTATTCAGCAAGCTGAAAGAGAACGAAAGGAGCTTTCGGGAATAAAGAAACTAGCTCGAGATAGAGCAAAAAAAGCGAGTCTTCATAACAAGAAACTACGCGACTGCCGTATTCATTTTGACAGCAACAAACCGCGAGCGGAAGAGACCACAGTTTTTATTACAGAAGGAGATTCGGCTTCTGGTTCTATTACCAAAAGTCGTGATCCGAACACCCAAGCAGTATTCAGTTTGCGTGGTAAGCCGCTGAACAGTTTTGGGCTTTCTCGTAAGGTTGTTTACGAAAATGAAGAATTCAACTTGCTTCAAGCCGCTCTCAATATTGAAGATGGGCTAGAAGGTTTGCGGTATAATAAGATTGTGATTGCTACGGATGCCGATGTGGATGGAATGCACATTCGTTTGTTGCTGCTCACATTCTTGCTTCAATTCTTTCCAGACCTGATTAAGAATGGCCACGTTTACATCTTGCAAACTCCGCTTTTTAGAGTGAGAAACAAGAAGGAAACCATCTACTGTTATTCGGAAGATGAGAGGCGAGCAGCCATGGCTAAATTGGGAAAGAACCCTGAGATTACTCGATTTAAGGGATTGGGAGAAATTTCTCCAGATGAGTTCAAGAACTTCATTGGCGAAGAAATACGCTTAGATCCTGTCGAGATTAGAAAGGAAGATCACTTGAGTCAGATGCTGGAGTTTTACATGGGTAAGAATACACCCGACAGACAGGATTTTATCATTGAAAGGCTTCGAGTGGAGAAAGACCTAGAGGAAGATTTGGAGAAAGACAAGGTTGAGGCATAATTACTTTAGAAGGATTAGATAAAAAATGAGCGAAGAGAACGGCTCGGAAGAAAACGAAGAGAAGAAAGAAGACGGAACTGGCGAGATAGACAACGCGGTTGCGGTAAGCGGTATGTACCAAGATTGGTTCTTGGACTATGCTAGCTATGTTATTCTCGAACGTGCTGTTCCCGCCATTGAGGATGGTTTGAAGCCTGTTCAGACTCGAATCATGCACTCCATGTTTGAGTTGGAGGATGGCCGTTATAATAAGGTAGCCAACATCATTGGGCATTGTATGAAGTATCATCCGCATGGTGATATGGCCATTGGTGATGCAATTGTTGGCATTGGGCAGAAAGAATTGCTTATTGATACCCAAGGTAACTGGGGAAACACGCTTACCGGTGACCGTGCTGCTGCGGGTCGATACATTGAAGCGCGTCTTTCCAAATTTGCGTTAGAAGTTGTTTTCAATCCAAAAACCACCAATTGGAAAACGAGTTATGATGGAAGAAACCGAGAACCGGTCACGCTTCCTGTCAAGTTTCCATTGCTTCTAACACAAGGAGTTGAGGGTATTGCGGTTGGTCTTTCGACCAAGATAATGCCCCACAATTTCAATGAATTGATTGATGCTTCCATTCAGATTCTGAAAGGAAAAAAGGCTACGGTTTTGCCCGATTTCCTCACCGGAGGAATGATTGATGTGAGCAATTACAACGATGGACAGCGTGGTGGAAAAGTGCGCGTTCGTGCCAAGATTAGCAAGTTTGACACGAAGACGTTGGTCATAACTGAGATACCGTACGGAACCAACACATCAAACCTTATCGATAGCATTCTAAAGGCGAACGATAAAGGCAAAATAAAGATTAAAAAAGTAGAGGATAACACGGCTCAGGACGTTGAAATTCTTATTCACCTTGCCACAGGTATTTCGCCTGACAAGACCATTGATGCCCTTTACAGTTTCACCGATTGTGAGTCAAGCATCTCTCCAAATGCGTGCGTAATTGTGAACGAGAAACCGCTGTTTATGTCGGTTTCGGAGATATTGCAGATATGCACACAGCAAACGCTCGATCTTCTTAGAAGAGAACTAGAAATCAAGCTGAGTGAGTTGCAAGAGCAGTGGCACTTTGCATCATTGGAGAAGATTTTCATTGAGAATCGCATCTACCGCGATATTGAGGAGGAAGAAACATGGGAAGGTGTAATTGGCGCCATTGACAAAGGGTTGAAACCGCACACTAAGCACTTAATCAGAGAAGTGACTGAGGAAGACATTACGCGATTGACCGAAATCCGGATCAAGCGTATTTCCAAGTTTGATAGCAACAAAGCAGATGATGTAATAGCCGCGCTTGAAGACAAGATTGCCGCGGTGAAACACGACTTAGAGCATCTTATCGATTTCGCAGTAGCATACTTTAAAAACCTAAAAGATAAGTACGGCAAAGGCCGCGAACGTAAGACTGAGATTCGCCAATTTGAGAATATCAATGCAGCCCGAGTTGCTGTAGCAAACGAAAAGCTCTACATCAATCGCGAAGAAGGTTTTATAGGAACATCTCTCCGAAAGGACGAGTTCATTTCGGACTGTTCAGACATTGACGACATCATCGTGTTTACCGCCAACGGAAACATGAAAGTGGTGAAGATTGACAACAAGGTTTTTGTCGGAAAAGACATCATCCATGCGGCTGTGTTCCGCAAGAGCGATAAGCGCACCATATATAATATGATATATCGTGACGGTCCGCGAGGAAGCTATTTCTCTAAGCGATTCCCAGTGACCTCTATCACCAGAGACAAAGACTATGACCTGACTGCCGGAGCGGATGGGAGCACAGTTGAGTGGTTCTCAGCCAATCCAAATGGAGAAGCAGAAGTTGTTTTAGTTCATGTGAGGCCTAAACCGAAGTTGAAGAAGTTGAAGTTCGATTTCGATTTTGCTGAGATGGCGATTAAAGGCCGTGCTGCAAAGGGAAATACATTCTCAAAAAATCCGCTACGCAAGATTGAGATTAAAGAGAAAGGACTTTCTACGCTTGGAGCTAGAAAAATTTGGTTTGACGATACTGTTCAACGTTTGAACGCGGACGGCAGAGGTGAGCTTTTGGGAGAATTTGCACCAGAAGACAAGATTCTCACCATTATGCAAACAGGCGAATACAAATTGCTTGGTTTTGACATAAGTACGCAGTTTGATGACGACATGATTCTGATTGAAAAGTGGACCCCTGAAAAGCCACTTTCTGTCGTGTATTTCGATTCTGATAAGAAGATTTATATGATTAAGCGCTTCTTGGTAGAGAAATCTACGAAAGGGGTGAGCATGCTTCCTGAAGGAGAAGAAAACCAGCTTGAATTGGTTACTTCCGATTGGAAACCGATTATTCAGATAAACTTCCGTAAAATGCCAGGCGAGGACGAAGCCACGGTCGAAGAAATTAACGTGGAAGAATTCATTGCCGTAAAAGGGTTGAAAGCCAAAGGAAATCAACTCACAAAAGACACAGTGAATACCATTGATTTGCTTGATCCAATTCCTTACGAGCCGCCAACTCCTGAAGGTCAAGAACCGCCAACGGATGATGGCGATGATGGTGATGAAGAAAAGGAAGATGAGGAGGCCGCTGACTCCGAAGAATCAACAACGGTAGAATTGGAAATTGAAAATCCATCTGCCCAAGAACCTTTGAAGAAGGAAGAGCCTAATCCTGAAAACCCTAAAAAAGAGGACTCTCCAAAAGGGCCTGCTACTAACGGTTCAAGCGAAGGACAATTAGGATTGTTTTAGAATAATTATTTCCCCGCCAGCATTCTACTCAATGCCATTAAGGCTAGTTCAGGCCAGAGGTCAGAATCGTTGACAGTAATACAAAACCAATCAAATAAAGGTGGTTTGTTTTTGAAAGGGGAGAGGTGACTCCAATTTCTTATTCCTGCGTCTTCTGGTTTCCAATTGCGTCCGAGACGAAAAACCATCTCGCTTTTGTGAAGGAATGCAAAGTTCTTTTTATTGTATTGAATGCCAGGAGCTGACATCATCGACCCCAAACCAACGCCAACGTGTTTGTTTAAATCTTCTACAATGAAATTGAATTTTTCTTCGGGTGTCAGGATAGAGGATTCTTTTCAATCGTGACCAAATAATCTTGATCCCTTCTATTGTAGAAAAATTTTGACCTCACATCTTGCTCGGATGCTTCGTAGAAGTAGGAGACATGTTCAGTTTTGGATGTGTCAGTACGGTTAATCCATTTAACGGTATAAGATGATTTTTCCTCTGTTAAATGTTGTGATTGCAAGTATCCAAGCATCTTATTAAGAACATCTACTGAGCTAGTTCCTCGTGTCTGGTGTAACAAGAAAATGGCTCCGTTTCTCGCGTTCCGGGTATATAAATCAAGCATGATGCTATAATCTACATCATCAATATCTACATGATAATCAAAGTGAACCGTATTGCGGTTGTCTTCAAAAATGAGAGTAATGATTTCTCCCTCTAGGTCAAATCTTCGGTCCTTCTTCCTCATTGCGAATTTTGAATAAAACTAAGCAGCAAAATTTGTCTACAATGTCAAGTACCTAACTGTACTTTATCAAATAGTGAAGATTAGCAGATTGTTTTTGACTTCTACTGGCACCCTAGTTCGACTCCAGACCGATAGTCATTATTTGGAAAACAAAAGCCTGAAGGAATACTATTGGGAACGTATCGGTCTAAATTTCTATCGTACAATCCGTACTCAATAAACGCGGTAAGAGCATCAATTTCTGCAGCCGTCAGGTTAAGCGGATGAAAACCTTCGGCTAACTGTTCCATTGGAACATCAGAGTTTTCTGCCACTGCTTTGTTTTTGTATTTAATCACCTCCTCTACAGAATGAAAAGTAGCTCCGTGCCCGTAGAATTTGGAGTTGATAAGGTTATATAATTGAGGCACTTTAAACTTGTATTCGTCTTCAGGATTTAGGGTAAAACCACCTCTTCCCAAATTTGCAGTTTGATTAATGAAGTTGGTTAGGTACACGCCATTGCCGTCCAATTTGTTCATGCCTAAAGCATGATACTCCATGTTTGCTAATGCTGGTCCATTATGGCAGTTGTAGCATTCCCCTTTAGAGAAAAAGATAATAGCGCCTTCTTTCTCTTTGGCACTCATGGCTGCCTTATTGCCATTTAAATAATTCTGAAAAGGCGCTTCTGTTGCAAGCAAGGTTCTTTCGTACGCGGCAATTGCCAAACCTGTATACACATTGCTCATTAAAGTGTCATCTCCAACATCACCGAAAGCTGCTACATATAAATCGCGATAGCCAGAAAGCAAAAACAATGATTCGGTCATATCTAACCTGTGAACTTCAATACCGGCTATTGCCTGCGTCTCAGTTCCTTCGTAACCAAGGTGGTTCCATTCTTTTGGTGAATTTACATCCCAAGAATTTTCGGTTCCCACGTTTCCGTGTGTCGCCCCAAATTGTCCGTTCCAAAGTACGTTAGGTTGGTAGGCAATATTCAAAACGGAAGGCGATCTTAATGGCTGAACATCTAGTTGAGCAATGGGATAATTAGGGTTTGGGTACCTAGCCTCGCCTCTCAAACCAAATCCAAGTCCACCCTCAGAAATACCTTGTGGCACACAAGCCTGAAACCCGGCAGCCGCATGGTGGCAACTGGCGCAGCTGTACGTAAATCTGCCCTCTTCTTTTTTAGGTTTAGTGGCCAAACCAGTTTCGTGGTAAAGCATTCTACCTAGTTCCACTTTGGCTGTTGTTAGTGGATTATTAGGGTCTTGTGGAATGTCTGAAAGTGAAGTCGGTAACTTGTAGTAATCCGCTCCTATTCCGTTTGAAGCGTGCATTAATGCCTCTTCCAAGGCAATATCTAAAGCCGATGGTTCTACTGTGTCGATTGGTTTAATATCATCTGGGGTACAGCCTTCTTGCAGGGTAAAAACAACTGCAAGTATCAACACTAAACGATAGTTTTTCATTTCTTCTTAATAGGGAGCCGCAAAAGAAGGGAACAAATGCGAATTAAAATATGACGATTGTCGATTATTGTTCAAGCTGTTCTTGAACTAGTTGATAGAGTCCGTCAAATGACGATGCTCTACCAATCCATCGGAGCTGAGCATCTACCAATATTAAGGTTGGTGTTGAAGTGATGCCAAGCTGATTTAGAATAGGGCTCTCCCAGCCTTGTTCTTCTCTCACATTTAACCACCGTAGGTTTTCAGATTTCACTGCATTAATCCAATCGGTCTTTACACTATCAACCGAAATGGCATAAACGCCTAACTTTCCTGGCAACTCATTATATAAATCTTTGATTTTTGGTAGTTCCCTTATGCAATGTGGGCACCATGAAGCCCAAAAAACAATTACGTTAAGCTCTCCTGTAAGTCCACTTATCGGCACTAAGTGTCCAGTTTCGTTCGGAAGCTTGAAAGCCGGTATTTGATCACCTGGTTTAAACTTAACCATCGAGTTTATCTTGTCCAGAGCCGCCTGCGAAAGCGGTAATTCACAACTACCCAAATAGTTGCGACTCAGATGTTCGATAAATTCTGGAGCCTCTTTTTCAGTGAAAAAGTCAATTAATAAATCAAGTATAAATGCTTGAACTTTTGGATGCATTTCTGGTGCGGAAAGCAACTTGTCAATTGCTGCTTTCACCCCTTGTTCTGAGTGCTCAGTATAGTTGTATAGGTAGTCTAAAATTTTGTTTGGCAAGAACGGGTTGGTGATAATTCGCTCATCCCTAAAATTGATGTAATGAAAATAATGCACGTGGTTGAAGGCAGCGTCATTGTCAAATCTCTTATTCCAATCTGGTTGTTGAGACCGAACAGGAATACGATCAAGCGGAATTAGAATTTCTGCTGCATAGCTGGTCGGGAATAAGTTTACCAAAAGGTCGAGCGAACTATTATATGCCATCGCTACTCGTTGGTATACCGCAGATAAAGAATCTGATTTAGCCGCGTGTCTCGGGTCAAAATCAGATAGATGGTTCAATGCCATTCCCATAGAGTCCATGCTAGCAGAGAAAACCTCTGAAAGATTGAGCATGATATTAAAAGCATCATTCTCTTTTGACTGATCAGGTTTAAAGGCCATGCCTGAGCCGCTTTCGTAAATATGTCCTACCAGATTTTCTTGGTTAATTAAAACAAATTGAAATGACTCTAATGTGTTAACATCAATAACGTAAACTCCATCGCTGAATCGTTGGTCATATTCAAAACGTAACTCAGCTTCACCTCTATAAAGAACGCTGTCGAGCGGAATTTCAAGGTCGCCAGAATATTTTGATAGCCGAATAACACTTCCGACTGGCTTGGTATCCATTACCAATTTTAGATGAGATTGCCCATTGGCAAACAAGGACCCAAGAAGTAGAAAGATTGAAAATAGGCTGAATTTCATGCAACCGATATTAGTAAAATTGATAGTACCGCAAGCACAATTCCGCTCCAATTTAGCTTTGATAGCTTTTCTGAAAACAGAACGATGGCGAGCAAGGTACTGAGAAGAACGATGCCGGTATTGTTGACCGGAAAAACCATCGTGCTTTCTAAATTAGGAATGTTGAGTGCCTGCAGTAAAAAGTGGATGGAAAAGTAGTTCGGAATTCCCAAGGCAAAACCTGCAATTAAGCTCTTGGTTTCTAAAATTTGTCCCGATTTAAATCGGTTAAAAACAACCACACTAAATCCAACCAAGGCAGCGATTGCAAAGAGAGAGGCCGAAAAAACTTCAATTTCATTTTCGCCCAATTGTCTAGTTTCTACAAACTTGAAGAATGTGTCTAGGAAACCGCTTCCAAGAAAAATGATTACTGGCAGAATTAAGAATTTGCGGTCAACGTTAATACCCTTTTTAGGAAATGTGACCAAAACCACCGCAATAACAGAGGTAATTACACCAACCAACTTCAGTCCTGCCAAAGATTCTTCATAAAGAATTACGCCAACCATAACAGGAATTACCAGCGACATTTTATTGGCTACTGAACTAATTGCCACACCTACTTTTTGAGATGAAACAGCCATGATGTAGAACATGGCAATGAAAACACAACCAATAATAATGGCGCTTAAAGCCCAGGGTTTTTGAGTTATTTCAATTGGTGAATAGGCCACCGGAGCTAATAGAAAACCGAGTGTGGCGGCAACAAAATAATTTACGGTAATGGCCTGAAAAGTATGAACCTGAAACCGTTCGAAATACTTGAAAATGACAAGTAACACGGATGATGAAAGGATGCTGAGCGCTAATGGAATCATCTATTTGAATAGCTGTAAAGTTCATCTGTTCCTATTAAGCTGCTGCCGATTGGCTCAATATCGAGGTTTAAAGCAGGAACTCCTGTATGGATAGAGGTAGGAGAAACAAAACGCCTTATTTCATCCCATAGTCCGGCTTGGTAAAAGGAATTATGAAGTTTGGGGCCACCTTCCAAAATAACCGATTGAATGTCTCGGTTAAATAATTCTGTCAACATCTCTTTCAAATTATCTGTGTTGTTCACTCGAATCAATTCTGTATTTCCATTCTTTTCGCTCCGCTTTGTATTAAATATAATTGTTGAAGCGTCATCGCTGAAAACAGAGGTTTTGGTGTCGATTTCTAGTTTCGAATCAATAATAATTCGGACTGGGTTAGTGCCAGCGTACAATCTAGCCGTAAGAGTTGGATTATCTAGCATAACCGTGTTTTTGCCTACCATAATTGCTTGCTCTTGCGTTCTCCATTTATGAACTAATACATTGGAGGAATCACAAGTAATTGCCAGCGCTGGGACTTCATTGCTAGGCCTAATGTGATCTACAAAACCATCAGCGGTTTCAGCCCATTTTAAAATGATGTACGGTCTTTTCTTCTCATGAAAAGTGAAAAATCGCTTGTTACTTTCTCTACATTCTTCTTCAAGTTTCCCAATAACCACATCAATACCACCTTCCATTAACTTCTTGATTCCCGCACCATTAACCTTTGAATTTGAATCAACACATCCGATAACAACTCGTTTTATTTTGGTTGAACAAACCAAGTCGGCACAAGGAGGTGTTTTACCGAAATGAGCACATGGTTCAAGACTTACGTATAACGTTGATTTAGGTAAGAGCGATTTGTCTTTTACCGAATTAATTGCATTCACTTCGGCATGATTTCCTCCGTAAGGACTTGTGTATCCCTCCCCAATTATTTGTTGATTATGGACGATTACACAACCAACGGATGGGTTAGGCGCAGTCGTGCCTAAACCGTTTTTAGCCAGTTCAATGCACCGAAGCATGTATTGCTCATCAGAGTTCAAGCCGTTATCTTATTACAGGATTCGTTCGACCCAATCGTCAACAATTGCCACAATATTCTTTGGCTTTTTTGCCCAGCTAAAATGGCTAAAACCATCATTTCTTGGGTCGTTTTTTTTGAGGTGCAAGTGCTCTATTTTGCTCGCTTTCAATTTATCTAAAAGATGGTCAACAGCGCCTTCGGGCGCTAACTTATCTCCTTGAAACGAAATAGCCAATACTGGCAAGGTTAATTCCGCCAGACTTTTTTCGTAATTATTCGAGTCGTTGCTGATTTTGTAGCATCCAGTTCTAGCCTGCCTGCTCCAGTCAGACATAATTCCACGAGCCTCGGTGCCACCAAAACCAAGTTTTTTACCGGGAAAATAGCCCGTTATTTTGGCAGTCATATTGATAAACTGGGTTGCAGCTAATATGCGGTAGGCAGAAAATCCAGGCCAACCTTTATAATAGACAGAACAGGTTGCAGAAAGAATTAACCCGTCAATTTTAACAGATTGTCTGCTTGCAAAAAGGCAACTAAGTTGTCCGCCTAGGCTATGGCCAAATAGGAATAGTTTTTCGGTAGGATACAGCTTTCTTATATATTGAATAGAAGTAGCGTAGTCAAAGTCTAGTACATCTTTATATCCAAAGTTTACTTTACGATTTGGACGAAGACTAGAATGGCCGTTTCCTCTCAAGTCTACTGTAAAAGCAGTAAACCCAACCGCTGCTAATTGTAATGCCAAATCCTCGTAATAGCTGGCGTTTACCCCCATTGCTGGGAATAAAACGCACACACCTTTGGCCCCGTGTGTCGCATTAAATTGATGAATTACTGTTGAAGAACCATCGCTGTGCACTAGGTTTATTGGTATTGCCTCTGGCACAGATTACTCGTATTTAATGCCTAATTCCTTCATTACCTCTTGGGTAAGGTCATCTGCTTCAGGAGCCACAACTACAATTGAGTTCCCTGTTCCATCGGAAGAATTAAGCACGTATTTGTAGCCCATGGTAGCGGCCACATCGTCCATAGCTGCTTCCAGCTTCTTTGCAATAGGACCTAATAGTTCTATACGCTTGGTATACAATTCTTGTTCGTTAGCACGTGCTTGTTTTTCAATACTTGCTTTTAAATCTGAGATTTCGTTTTCAGAAATGATTCTTCCCGCATCCGTTAATTCTCCAGCTTTTTGCTTTCTCATCATTTCCTGAATCTTATTGTTCAAAAATTGAGTGTTCTTGGTGAGTTGAGCTGTTTTTTCAGCACTAAACTTGTCCAGAACTTTGTTCATCTGCTTAGCTTCTTCCATGTTGGTTAGCACAAGGTCCATATACACGTATCCAATTTTCGTGTCGTTCTCAAGGTTTGCAGAGATGGCAAAGGCAGCCAGCAATAGAATTATGGTGATGTTCTTCATTTCAAAAAGGGTTTAGTTATTTGTAGCGCAATTTAAGCATCTGTTTATGGGAGTTATCCTTATTGGACTTAGGTCTATTGTTTTTATCCTACTTACCATTTTTTGTACCATCGTTGCATTACTTGGTTCTTTCATCGGTGGACACCGATTTGCCCTAAGTACTCAACGATTTTGGTCTGTAGTAATGCTGAAGGTATTTGGTGTGAAAACGATTCTTCATGGCGACAGGCCAGAAGTTGGTTTAATGATGTCAAATCATCAATCTTACATCGATATTTGGATTATTCCTAAGTACGCGATAACAGTTTTTGTGGCTAAAGCCGAGGTGAAAAAGATGCCGCTAGTAGGTTGGGGAGCTTCCGCGGTAAACACAGTTTACGTAGATAGAAAGAGTAAAGAAAGCCGCGTAAATACCAAGAACGAAATCTCATCTCGCATTAAAAATGGGAGGTCGGTAATCATATTTCCTGAGGGTACTACAGGAGACGGCAATGGTCTGTTACCTCTCAAGCCGGGCATGTTTCACGTTGCGGCAGAAGAGGAGTTTCCAATAATACCAACCGCAATTTTTTACGAAAACTCAGATTTAGCCTGGGTTGGAGATGATAACATGGCTGGACATTTCTATCGAAATTTCTCAAAATGGAGCACTACTGCACATGTTACCTTTGGTAAGCCAATAACTGGGAGTGATGGCGAGCAATTAATGATTCAAGTAAGAGATTGGAAACTGGCCCAGTTACAACAATTTAGAAATACCTATCGCGGCTAAGCACTATTTCTGCTTCGGGTCGAAAATATCCACTAAACGAATTGTGGTAAAACTGATTGTTTGATATCCATCTTTCTCAAAGAGAATTCCAATTTCACCATTCGGTAAAATGCTCATGCACGAGTAAGCAAAGCCTTCTTTGTAAATGATTTTACGGTGAGGCCAGGTTAGCCCGTTGTCTGTGCTAGCATATACTGTTCCTCTTAGTCTTCTTGTTCTGTGCCTTGGATTACAAAACAGAATAGTTGAATCATTGTACTGAATAAGACTGCCTTGGCATTCTGGTTCCAACAATCCCTTTTCATCCGAAACATCTCCCCAAGTTTGCCCGCCATCTTCGCTGTAAGCTACTTTTCGCTTCTTCATACCACGTTCACTTCTTGCGTTAAGCATCAAGCGTCCATCGTTTAATTCCACCATTTGCACTTCGTTTGCCCAGCCTTTTACCTTTCGTTTGAGGGGAGCTAGCTCTCCTTTGATCCACGTTTTTCCCCCATCATCAGAGTATACCGTATAAACAAACCATTTTCCATACGGACCTTGGTTAAAAGGCATGATTAATCGCCCTTTGTGTTTTCCTTGTTTAAGTTCAATTCCAATTCCTGGGCCAGATGCTACTGAAGTGGCTTCTGGTCTTTTTACTTGCTCGGTAATGTCTTCTGGATCGGACCATGTCAGTCCTTCGTCATCGCTAAAAGTGAGTAGCGTTTTGCAAATTCGTTCTCCGTCCAATCCTGGCATGGCCCTTTTTTCGCCAAATCCTTCGGCATAACGCTGGTACATGAGCAAGATTCTACCATCTCTTGTTACCAAGGCTTGCGGGTTGTTTAATGCGTTTTTACCGTCTTCATCAACCCGTATTATCGGATCCCAAGTTTTACCATCGTCAGTGCTTCGCTTTAGCACAATGTCGTTTTCAGAATGATCAAGCAGGTTTAATCTGCCTTCAGCAAAAGCCAGTAATACCCCCGAATTTGCTGTTATCATTGATGGAATCCTGAAATTGCCATACCCATCAGATTTTCGCTGAAAAACTGTTGTAATCTCAGAATTTTGACCAAAGCAAGTAAGTGTGCCGACTATAAGAACGAGTGATAGAAATCGCATTCGGTGAATTTAATTGATGAATCTATGATAACGTTCATTCAGATACTTTGACAGTTTTGCTACGTTTCTCAAATGAAGAATGAAGTAATTTAAGCCAACTTTACATGAAATTCGGGGTTTATCATAGCATGAATAGGAGACATCTAACTGTATTAATTGCAATTCTTGTGGTTTCATTGATTGGCTCAGGGTGCAATTCAGACCCAGACGACAAGTACATAACCACTCCGTATCAACTTCAAATCCCGGCTGGTTTACCACCAATGGATCAGTTTATTCCTGCAGATAATCAAATGACGGTAGAGGGAGTTGCATTGGGAAGAAGACTTTTTTACGACCCAATTCTCTCTGGTGATAACACGCAGGCTTGTGCCGATTGTCATGCTCAGGAAAATGGTTTTTCGGATGAGAATCAATTTAGTGAAGGCATAACGGGCGAAATGGGCAATAGAAATGCCATGCCAATTATCAACCTTGGATGGAATCAGTTTGGGTTTTTCTGGGATGGAAGAGCAATAACCTTGGAAGATCAAGCTTTAGGGCCCGTGGTCAATCCGATTGAAATGAACGCAACTTGGCCAGAAGTTGAAGCGAAACTTAATTCACATTCTGACTACCCACGTCTCTTCAAACAAGCTTATGATGTTGACTTCATAGATTCTTTGCACGTAGCAAAAGCGATCGCTCAATTTGAGCGAACTCTGATTTCGGGCAACTCAAAGTTTGACAGATACTATAACCAGCAAATAGAACAACTAACAGAACAAGAACTACGTGGTTTTGTGCTTTACACAACAGAGGAAGCAGATTGTTTCCATTGCCATGGGCTTGGTGGATTAGTAACTGATAACAGATTCCATAATAATGGGATGGACACCGAGTTTAGTGCAGATGAAGGCCGATATTTAGTTACAGGAAATGAAGCTGATAAAGGCAAGTTTAGAACGCCCACCTTGCGCAATATTGAACTAACGGCTCCGTACATGCACGATAGTCGGTTTTTTACGTTAGAGCAGGTTGTGGACCATTACAGCGAGCATGTAGAGGCTTCTGCTACTTTAGATCCGTTAATGGAATTGGTTGGAATTGGCGGTGCGCAGCTGACTCAATCTGAGAAAGAAGATTTGGTGGCATTTCTGAAAACATTTACGGATACTGAGTTCGTAAGTAATCCAGATTTTGCAAATCCAAATCCTTAATTGGGTGCCTCTGGTCACATTAATTACAAACATTTCAGTGCATATTTGAGTTGTATATAATTAAAATGATGAAGTATTTAAGCTTGATTTTATTGGGATTGATTGGATTTACATCTTGTAATAAAGACGGGTGTATAGACCCAACCGCATTGAATTACGACCCAAATGCAGAAAACGATGATGGAACCTGCGTTTATTTAGCTGAGAATTTGAACCTCTCAGTTTATTCAAAATTGGGTCAGGCTGATTTCGCCTATAACACCGATGTAGTTACTGATGGAGGTCGAACTATTAAGTTCACTAGGGCTCAAATGTATATGAGCGGATTTACGTTCAACGGTACAGGAGGAGGGTATCAATTGTTAAATCCGCATGCACTTATTAAACCAGAGGTAATGGAATATAATCTAGGCTATTTGCCACAGGATATGTACACCAGTTTTAGCTTTACTGCAGGAGTAGATAGCGCTTCAAACCATATGGATCCAGCTACGTTTTCGGCAGCGAGCGCACTATCATCTAATAACCCAGATCACATGCATTGGGGTTGGGATCCTGGATATATTTTTTACGTTTTGGAAGGATTAGTAGATACTTCGGCTGCCATGAATGGCCTAGTGGATGCACCGTTCATTTTTCATGTTGGTACAGATATTCACAAAGTAGATTTGGCTTTTGTTTCTCAGATAGATGCATCATCTGATAGCGTAAATGTTTCAATAAATATTGATTGGCTTAAACTGCTTGATGGTACAGATATAACTGCAGAGGTAGATTCTCGTTCTACCCACACTATGAACAACCCACCTTTAGCCACCCTGATGGTTGCAAATTTAGATGAAGCAATTAGCCTTCATCAATAACAGGCGCTTTTTCCATCGTCTAGGCAAGTCAACTACTGGTTGTATTGCCGCAGCAATCCTTTTATCTGGTTGCCAAAATGATGTGGCACAACCATACAATCAGCAGATTCCTGCTTGGTTTCCTGAATTAGAAATTCCGGCCGACAATCAACTTACTCAAGAAAGAATTGACCTTGGAAAAAGGCTTTTTTACGAGCCATTGTTGTCCTTAGATTCTAGCGTTTCTTGTGCTACTTGTCATCAAATTTCTAAGGCATTTACCGATGGCTTAACCATAAGCGAAGGGGTTGATGGGGTTTTAGGATTGAGAAATGCCCCAACGCTCGCCAACATTGGTTTTTCGCCAACTCTTTTTCATGACGGAGGGGTGGATAATCTGGAGTTGCAATCTCAGCAACCCATTTTCTCAGATATGGAGATGAAATTTTCGATTGCGGGGTTTTTAGATCGAATAGAAGAGGACGAGTCCTATGTACAGATGTTTATGAAAGCATATGAAAGAGCGCCTGACGCTTTTGGAATTTCTAGAGCCATTGCTGCATTTGAACGAACTATCATTAGCGGAAACTCTCGGTTTGATCAATTCTACTATGAAGCAGACGAGAACGTTCTTTCGGAATCAGAAATTCGAGGAATGGCGCTGTTTTTTAGCACTGAAAACAAATGTGCTGATTGCCATCAACCTCCGTTGTTTACCAATTTCGAATTCGAAAACGTTGGATTGTATAGCGCTTATCCGGATTCTGGACGGGCACGTATTACGCACCTTTCTTCAGATAACGGAAAGTTCAAAGTTCCAACCCTCAGAAATATTGAACTGACCGCACCGTATATGCATGACGGAAGTATGTCCTCGCTTCAAGAGGTTGTCAATCATTTTAATGAAGGTGGGGTTGGACATATAAATCAAAGTTCAGATGTACAACCATTGTCTCTATCGGAGCAAGAGAAGCAAGATTTAGTGGCTTTTTTAGCGTCACTCACAGATGAGTTGTTCATCTCAAATTCCGATTTGATGTATTAGATGTTTGCCGATTGTGACCACCGTTACACATTTGCCCTGTCCTCCATAGTATCTTTGACATAGAAATTGT
>ERZ889078.1365-NODE-1365-length-19517-cov-6.768883_pt1 | contig 19517 bp, 9 predicted proteins | sample MGYA00521266_ERZ889078 | MGnify/ENA primary metagenome ERZ889078 (study PRJEB32303, sample SAMEA104408618) | aquatic metagenome | biome: Brackish water; feature: Pelagic; material: water | place: Baltic Sea | collected 2014-06-16T06:34:00 | depth 76,534 m ...
CGCAGCGGCGCCATCGCCCGCGCCAGCGGTGCCCGTTCCTGAGACCGTCGTCGTGGTGCCGTCGCTTGAGACTTTGCGAATGGCGTGGTTATTTCGGTCCGCGACGTACACGACGCCGCCTGGTCCCGTGGCGACGCCGTAGGGCGAGTTGAACCAAGCCGCGCTGCCCTTGCCATTCAACAGGCCATTCTTTCCGCTGCCCGCCAGGGTCGTTGTCGTACCATCCTTCGAAATCTTACGAATTCGATGATTCACAGCGTCCGCCACGAACACTGTGTCGCCATCGATGGCGACGCCATACGGCTTGTTGAACTTCGCTTCCGCGCCCTTTGCGTCCGCAAATCCGGCCACGCTGCCGCCAAGGGTGTCGACGAAGACACCGACGCCAGCCACGCATTTGCCAGCGGCGCAGGTGTCGCCAGCGGTGCAGGGGTCACCGTCTTCGCAGGCTCCCGAGGCCGCCGTGTTTGCGCATGCGCCGGTCTTGGCGTCGCAGCTGTCCGCCGTGCAAGTGTTGCCATCATCGCAGGTCTTCGCGCTGCCTTTACACGTCAGCCCGCTGCCGACCTTCGCGCAGCTGTCCTTGATGGTGCATGGGTTCGCGTCGTCACAGAGCAGCCCCTCTTTGCCAGGCGTGACGGTGCACGCGGCGTTCTGCGGATTGCAGCCATCCACAGTGCATGGGTCTTTGTCGTCACAGACCTTGGCCTTGCCGGGCACGCATTTTCCGTCCGCGCAGGCGTCGCCAGTTGTGCACTGGCTGCCGTCGTCGCAGCTCTTGGTGTTGATGGACGACACGCACTTGCCTTTGTCGCACTGCTCGTCCGTACATGCGTTCTTGTCGTCGCAGTCCGTGGCCACGGCGCAGTAGCCGCCGCAACCCGGGATCCCCTTGAAGACGCAGCCGCCGTCGCCTGGGTTGCAGGCGTCGGTGGTGCATTTGTCGCCATCGTCGCATTGCTTCTCGGTGCCCGGGGCGCATTTTCCGGCCTTACAGACATCAGCGAGCGTGCAACCATCAAAGTCGTCGCAGGGCCCAGCGTTGTCGAGGTGCACGCAGCCGCTCGAAGGGAGGCATCCGTCGTTTGTACAGGGGTTGCCGTCGCCGCAAGGCGTCTGCAGGCCCGCGCAGACGCCTTTGTCGCAGCCGTCTTTGGTCGTGCAGGCGTCGCCGTCGTCGCACGCCGCCACTACCGGCTTCCACACACACTTGCCGCCCGTGCACGCGTCGCTCGTGCACGTGTTGCTGTCGTCGCAGTGGGCGTCGACTTGGCAGAAACCGCCGCAGCCGACGATGACGCTGTGACTGCACACGCCGGTCTTGGCCTCGCAGCTGTCCTCCGTGCATTTTTGGCCGTCGTCGCAGGTCTTCTTTCCGCCGGCTACACAGACCTTGCCGCTGCACGTGTCGTTGACGGTGCAGGGATCGCCATCGGCGTCGCAAGGTTTGGCGTTCGCCACGTGGACGCACCCAGTCTTCGGCTGGCAGGCGTCATCCGTGCAGGGGTTGGCGTCGTCGCAGGGCAGGGTCGCCCCCGCGGCGCAGACGCCCGCTTTGCAGCTGTCGTTGGCGGTGCAGAACGACCCGTCTGCGTCACATGCCGAGCCGTCGAGTCCTGTCTTGCCGAACACGCAAGCGCCGGTCTTCTTGTCGCAGCTATCGACCGTGCATGGGTTGTCGTCATCGCACGGTTTCACTGCGCCCTTCAGACAGAGCTTGTCCTTGCAGCCATCGCCGACGGTGCAGGCATCCCCATCTGCGTCGCAAGCAGCCTGATTCGCGACGAACGCACAGCCCGTCTTTGCGTCACAGCTATCCGTGGTGCATGGATTGGCATCGTCACATGTCGCCGCAGCGCCCGTCACGCAGACGCCGGTCTGGCAGCTATCGCCGCCGGTGCAGATGGAGCCGTCGGCGTCACACGCCTTGCCCTCATTCTTGGCGGCGCTGTCGCACTTGCCGGTCTTCTCTTGGCAGGCGGTCTCCAGGCAGTCGCCGTCCTTGCTGGTGTCGCAGGTCACGATGGTCTTTGGATCGACCTTGCATACACCGACGGCGCCGGATTTATCGCAAAATAGCGTGCCGTTGCAGACGCTGCCGTCCTCCTTGCCCGCGCAATCCTTGTCGCTGGCGCAGCCGCAAATGTAGCTGGTCGCCTGGCACTTGCCCGCGCTGCAGCTGTTGGTCGTGCACGCGTCTCCGTCCGTGCAGGTCGCGGTGGTCGGCAGATTCACGCAGCCGGTCTGGGCCGAGCACGCATCTGACGTGCATGGGTTAAGGTCGTCACAAAGGGCTGCAATTTTGGGCTTGCCGACACACGTGCCGCCGGTGCACACATCAAAGTCCGTGCAAGCGTTGCCGTCGTCGCACGGCGCGCCGACTGGGGTGTAGACACAGCCCTTCTTCGCGTCGCAGGTGTCGTTCGTGCAAGCGTTGCCATCGCTACACTGCGTGACCTTGCCGACGCACACGCCGGCGTCACAGGCGTCTCCTTGCGTGCAGATGTTGCCGTCGTCGCACGTGGCGCCCGGCGTCGCTCCGCCCGACGTTGTTCCGCTCGACAGCGGCCCATGCACGCAGACGCCGGAGAGACCTTCGCAGCTGTCTTTGGTGCAGGGATTCTGGTCGTCGCAGTCCTTGTTCGCGCCGCCGGCGCAGGTGCCATCGTCCTTGTCGCACTGATCGCCGCTGGTACATTGGTTGCCGTCATCACAAGCCCCAACGGTGGGCGTCTGTGTGCAGCCTTTCACCTTGTCGCACGTGTCGGCCGTGCAGGTGTTGTTGTCGTCGCAGGAGCTCACTGCGCCCGCGCAGCCGCCCTTGGTGCAGGCGTCGCTCGTGGTGCAGGCGTTGCCGTCATCGCAGGTCTGGCCATCGCTCACAGCGCCGTGCCCGCACGCGCCGCTGTTTTTGTCGCAGGTGTCGTTCGTGCACGGGTTGCCGTCGTCGCAGTCTTTCTTTTTTCCCGGAACGCAGGAGCCAGCGGCGCATTGGTCCTGCGTGCAAGCGTCGCCGTCGGCCTCGCACGGCGCGTTCGAAGGTGGGTTCGTGCAGACGTTTCCGTCGCAGGAGTCGAGGGTGCAAGGCTCCCCGTCCGAGCACGTCGATTCGTCCGTCTCGCCATCGCAGTCGTCATCGAGCCCGTTGCAGCTCTCATCGCCAGTGGCGACGCACCCGGCCGTGTCCTTCCCACCGTCCGCACCATCGCCGTCCGCTGCAATGCTGTCGCCGGAGCCCACTGTGTCGCCGGAGCCCACTGTGTCGCCGGAGCCCACTGTGTCGCTAACGTCCGCGTTGACGCCGTCTCCTGTCGCAACGTCGGCGACCGGCACGTCCGCCACCGCCACATCCACCGGCAGTCCCGTATCTGTAGGCGTCACATCCAGCTTGCCGGCGTCACCGCCCAGCGTGTCCAACGCCGCCACGGGGCCACTCACGACCGTGTCTTCCGCACCGCAGCCAGCGAAGGAGCCCGCGACCAGCGCGACCCACAACGCGCCCGCCCAGCGGATGTCGAGCGTCGAGCCCGGATGCACGCGGTGAAAGCGGGACGATTGGCTACAGGGGTACGGGTCAGACATGCTTCGCTCCTCAAGACGGATGACTTGCGACGTGATCACAAGACGCCGGGGCATCGTGCCCGCCACGTGGATCGCGCGCAATGCGATTTCTTGACAGCTCGGACGTGTTGTGACCGATCGCGGTCACGCACCGGTGGGCCTGCTGGGCGCTCGTCGGTCCTGCATGCCGGGCAGTCTAGGGCGTCGGCACGCAGGCCAGACACGTGCCGCTCGTCGGTTGCCAGGGCGTGAACGCGCAGACCCCGCTTGGGGGCGCCGCGGTCACGTGCAGGCACGCCTTGACACATTTGCTGCCGGTGCAGCCGGTGCATGGCGCGCCAGCGAGCGCACCGTCATCGATCACCCCGTTGCAGTCGTCATCGAGGCCGTTGCAGACCTCAACGCCGCCGGGATGCCGAGCCTTGTCGTCTGGCGCGCAGTCGTCGTCGTCCGGCCAGCCGTCGCCGTCCTTGTCGGCGACGCCTACGCAGCTTGGATCAGAGCCCAGGCAGCTCTGCAGCACGCCATCCCCGCAGCGTTCGGGTGCGCCGGGGAAGCGGAGCGGGTCGCCGTCGTCGCAGTCCAGGGGTGAGACGACGCCGTCTCCGTCTTCGTCTTCGGGGTCACAGGGCGTTATCTTGCCGTCACAGCTCAGGTCGCAGATCTGCAGCATTTTGGTGGTCGGCTTGGCGCCAGCCGGGATCGGCTTGCCCGGCTGCCAGTCCGGCGCGAGCTGGAGCACCAACGCTGTGTACGTCAGACAGCAGCCCTCGGTCGCGCCTGGGTGAAACTCCGGCAGCAGCGCGGCCAACGGCGCGGCGCACGCAGACACCTCAACCGGCGTGGGTACGCCATCTCCGTCGGGATCGTCGAGGTTGCAGCCTTCGTTGATCTTGCCGTTGCAGTTGTCGTCTTCAGGTGTCGCGCAATCCTCGACGGCGGCCTTTTTGGTGTGGGACGTGCAGTACAAGCCGCTGCTGTCGGTCATACACGCGGTCTTGCCGCCGGCACAGGCGCCCAGGCCGCAGCTCACGCCAAGCCCAACGGCCGGCTCGCTTGGATCGATGGGCGCGTACGGCAGGTCCTCGTCCGTCTTGCCGTCGCAGTCGTTGTCGAGACCATCGCAACGTTCGGGCGCGCCCGGGTACACCGTGGCGATCTTGGCGGCGTCTGGGCCGCAGGCGGCCTCCTTGCAGTCTGGGTGGCCATCTTTGTCGGTGTCTGGGCACGAGAGATCCGCGCCGTCGCAGTCCTCGTCGATACCGTTGCCGCACACGTCACACCCGGACTCCACGATCCAGGGGTTGGCTACGGCGCCTGTCGCTGCGTTGTCGTCGCAGTCCGCGGGTTCGTCCGCGGCGCAGCAGCCGGCGCGTTTGCAGTCGCGCGCGCCGTCATGGTCCAGATCGCAGGGGTCGTCGACTCGGAGTGTCAGACGAAGCTGCCCGGCGGCGCGGGTGTCGACGAGCACGACACCTGCGGCGACCAGCTTGTCGCCGTCGTAGGCCACACCGCGCAGCCAAGCGGTGGCGGCGCCCTTGGGCTCCGACAGCTTGATGAGCACGCCGTCCTTCGCTAGGTCAACACCGCTCGGCGGCGCCAGCTCCCATCCGGTCTCGCCCGCTGCGGGCCGCATAAACGGGGCGTTGACGCCATCACGCCGCATGAGACCGAACGCGAGGCGGCTCACCTTGGCGCCACCGGTGACGGTGACGCGGACGTACTGCGCGTCCCACTGCACGACCTCCTCGCCACCGCACGCAGCGAGGGAGAGAAGCACAACGATTGCGGGCGCTACGCGGAGCGTGATGGCGAGAGGGAGACGCATGGGAACCGCAGTGTGCCGGCACGGGCTTGGCTTGCACAGGGGCAACCGCGTTGCGCTGATCACCATCGCTCGGCGAGAGGCGGTCACCTCCCCGCGTCGTCGCGGCCCGACCGCAACGCTCGCAGGTGCCGTTGGGCGCGCTGATCGTTCGGTCTTCTGGCCAAAATCCACTGAAACCAACGCCGCGCCTTGTCGCGCTCACCAACCTGCAACGCGGCGATCGCGAGGTTGTTGGCGAACAGCGCTGGGCCAAAGCGCGCGGCACAGGCCTCCCACATCGCCAACGCCTTGTGCCGCTCGCCCTCGAAGAAGAGCCCGTGACCCGCCATGCGACAGACCTGCGGGCTGTCTTTTTCGTAGCGCAAGGTCTGCTTCCACAGCTGCACCGAGTCCCGCCACGTCTCGATCTGCGGCGCCGCGCGGAGCGAGAGCACCAAGAGCGCACCCGTCGCGACGAGCAGCACGGGACGAGGTAGCGCTTGCGGTCGCCCCGATCGCGCAGGTGGGGCAGGGCGCGACGCGATCGACCCCAACACGCCCCAGCAGAGCGCGACCCACGGCAGCAGCATGTAGGAGTCGGCGACATGGCGGCGCAGGGGGACGAGGTTGCTCACCGGAAGCCACGCAAAGAGCGCAAAAGCGGCCGCCCAGCCCGCGACGTGGTGCCGCCAACGCCATGAGATGCCGACCGTCATCGCCCCAACGGCCGCCGTCGCGAGCTCGGTGACGCCGAAGGTCGTGGGGGTCTCAATGACGTACTTGGCCCGCAGCCAGGCGGGCGCCGCGAGCATGCGCAAGTGCCAACTCGTCGCGTGCAAGCTTCGCAGCAGCCGCGCGCCCGGCGTGTCCGCGGGCGTGGCCGTCTCCAAGCCGCCGAGCTGCAGGTGCCAAGCCGACCCGACCACAATGATGACCGCGGCCAGCCCGCAGAGCGCCGCCACCAGGACCCATGCGGCGCTGGCTGGCCGATGGCCTCGTGGCCGCCCAACCGTGACCGCCCACACCGCGAATCCCGCGAGACAGACGCCGGTCGGCTTGCTCGCCATGGCGAGGACGGCAAAACCGGTCGCCAGCCACCACCAGCGGGCGCTGTCCGATACGCGCGCACGCCACAGCGAGAGCAGCGTCAGCGCCGCGAAAATCCCGACAAACAGGTCTTTTCGCCCCGTGATCCAGGCGAGGGGCTCTGCGGCGACCGGGTGGGCGACCACCAGCCCGGCGAACAGCGCCGCTGGCCACCCGGGCGCGATGCTGACGCTCCCCAAACCGTAGAGCGCGAGGGCGAAACCAAAGATCCAGAGGAGCTGTGTTCGGTGGTAGCCCTGGCCCTGCGCCGGCCGTACGGCGTCCAACGTCTCGGGTCCATACAGCGCGCGGTCCAGGCGCCACGTCGCCAGGGTCAGCGGCAGGGGATAGCCGATGTTTCGCCCCAACCAGCGATCGAGCGGATGCGCGGCTGCGGGATCGACGACCGCTGGGTTCGCGTACACGTGATGCCGGTCGTCCCAGTCGACGAAATGGAACGACGCGGTGCGGCCATACAGCGCGGCGACGAGGCAAAACAGCGCCAATGCACTCAGCAGCTGCGTTCGGTGGTGTCGGAGAAAAGCGCTCACCCGGCGAGCGTATGTCGTGGTGGTGGGCGCGCGCTACCCGTCTTCGGTCGGTTCGGTGGGGCCGGGCTCGAACGGGTTCGGATCGTACGGGTTCGAATCATAGGGGTTTGGATCGGCGGCGTCTACGTCGATCATGCCGGGATCTCGGGCGTCGACGTCGAGCGGATCGATGGTGAGCGACACGTCGCCAGTTGGGTGCAGGTCAAAGTCCAACACCAAGGGGAGGTGGTCCGAAGCGTCTCGGGTGAGCACCGTCTTGAGCACACGGGCGCGACGCACGACCAGCTCGCCGCGCACAAACGCCTTATCTAGCGATCCCATTGGCATGTAGGCGGGGAAGGAGCGAAAGGAGGAGATGGGGCTGGTGACATGGGTGAACCCCGCGTCGGCAAACGACTCGCCGTGCAGCTGATCGCGCCAATCGTTGAAGTCGCCGGCGATGAGCGTGGGCAGCGCGGCGTGCTCGGTGAACTCTTTGCTCTCGAGCAGCGTCGAGACTTGCCAGCGGCGCTCGATCTCCGCTAGGCCGAGGTGCCAGTTGACCAGCAGCAGCGGGCCCTTGGGCGCCTCCACGATGCAGAGTTGGGCGCCGCGCGGCTTGCGCCAGTTGAGGCGGAGACACATGTCGTGCTGCCAGCGGAGCGGGTGTCGCGACAGCACCAAGTTGCCGTAGCCGCCGTCACGAACCGAGACGTTTCGCTGGTAGACGCTGTGCGCGAAGTTCAGCTTTTCTGCGAGTAACTCGGGCTGATGGTGCATCTTCGACCGGGGAACACCGGAGTCGACCTCTTGCAGGCAGACCACGTCGGGCTTGGCCTTGGCGATCACCTCGATGACCCGTTCGATGCGATAGCGCCGGTCTCGACCGCCGATACCCTTGTGGATGTTCCAACTTAGCAGCCGCATGCCTCACCTCACTGGCCGAGTGTAGCTCATGTGCGCGGTCTTGCCATGACGGCCCGCGACCAAGATGCAACGCTCCGGTCCTTTACGAGTGCTAAGGGAAGCGGTACCAACTCGGCTCGGAGTGTGCACATGTGTCGAATTTTTGGCTTTCGTTCCGTCATCCAAAGTCAGGTGCACCGAAGCCTCGTGGCTGCGGACAACGCCTTGGCGGTTCAGAGCGAGGCGCACCGGGACGGTTGGGGCGTCGCGTATTACGTGGCGGATTCGCCGCACCTCATCAAGGGCACCAGCCCGGCGGTCGAGGACAAGATCTTCACCCGTGTTTCCGGCGTGGTGGCCGCGGAGACGGTGCTCGCGCACTTGCGACTGGCGACCGCGGGTGAGGTGAACATCCTCAACGCGCACCCATTTCAGTATGGCCGTTGGGTCTTCGCTCACAACGGCAAGATCGTCGACTGGCCGGGCTGCCGGGAGGCGTTGCAGCGCAGCGTCGCGCCGAATCTGCGTCGCTACATCCTTGGCGACACGGACTCTGAGGTCATCTTCTACGTGTTTCTCAGCGCCCTGGCGCGTCGTGTCGATCTGCATCGCCGCGGCACCGCGTTATCCGATGTGCACGAGGCGCTCACCGAGACGGTCGCGGTCGTTCGGTCCTTGTGTGACAGCGATGACCCCGACACCCGCGCGTTGCTCACCATCGTCGTCACCGACGGCAGCAGCATGGTGGGGCTGAGCGCTGGCAAGCCGCTGCGCTACTCGACCCACAAGCAGCGGTGTCTAGACCGCGACACCTGCCCGTTCCTGGCCGACAACTGTGAAGCCCCGACGCAGGACGGCCACGTGAATCACCTCATCATCTCCAGCGAAGATCTGCAGGGCGAGAACATCTGGCAGGATCTGGCCGACGACGAGGTAGTTGGGGTCGATTGGCGGATGGTGCTGCATCGCGGCCACCTGGGCGCGCCGCTCACCGTGGTTGGGCCGGCGTGAGCGCGGTCATCGACACACAGACGCAGCGAGTCGCCTAGCGCCCGATAAATTCAGGCGTTCGCTTCTCGAGCAGCGCCCGCATGCCTTCCTTCGCGTCGAGCGTGTCGACCGTGACCGCCTGCGCCCACGCCTCCTGAAACGCCGCACGCTTCGGCTCCCAGGCCAACCCTTCGTAGAACGTGCGCTTCATGAGCCGGACCGCCAGGGGCGCGTTGGCCGCGATCTGCTCGGCGATGGCCCACGCCTCCGCAAACACGGCGTCTCCGGCGACCGCGCGGGTCAGCAGCCCGAGCCTAGCCGCCTCATCGCCAAGCATCAGCCGCCCCGTGAACAGCAGCTCAGCGGCCTGCTGCACACCGATCAGCCGCGGCAGCAACCAGCTGATGGCCATCCCGGGATGCAAGCCCAAGCGCGCGAAGTTGGCGCCGTACTTCGACGCGGCGTCGCCGACACGGATGTCCGTCACCAGCGCCAGACCAAAACCACCGCCGACCGTGTGGCCGTTGAGCGCGCCGACGACCGGGACCTCGATGTCGAGCACCGACAAAAACGGCGTGTACATCGCGTAGGAGCGCTCGTGGGGCGGCGTCCATCCGGCGGCGTCTTCGCGTTGAATGTTGCTCTTGAAGTCCGCGCCCGCCGAAAAACAACGACCGGTGCCGGTGATCACAACACAACGCAGCTCCGCGTCGGCCCGGGCCTTGGCGACAGCCTTGGCGAAGGCGTCGAGCAGCTCAGGGGTCATGCTGTTGCGGTTGTCGGGCCGGTTGAGCGTGATCAGGCCGATGTGGTCTCGGCGCTCATAGGTCACTGCGTCTGTTGCTGCGTCGATTGCCGCGTCGGCCCTAACATCGGTCATTTCAGCTGCTCCGGGAGTGGGGGTTCGCCCTCCGACCAGGCCCACCGACCTGAGCGCGTGGGCGTGAGAAGGGCCCGATCAAGGGCTTGGAGAAAGGTGCGTCGCGGCACTTCGTTCGCGCCAAGACTCGCGAACAGGGGTGTCCACATCTGACAGTCAATGAAGGAGAACCGCCACCGCATCAACTGCGCGACGAGGTGACTGAACGCGATTTTTGAGGCGTTGTCCGCTCGGCTGAACATGCTCTCGCCAAAAAACGCCGCGCCCAGGCTGACGCCGTAGAGCCCGCCGACCAGCTCATCCCCCCGCCAAGCTTCGACGCTGTGCGCGAACCCTTCGGCGTGCAGCTGCACGTAGGCGGCCCGCATGTCTGCGGTGATCCAAGTGCCGTCCTGATCAGGGCGCGGGACCTCGGAGCAGGCCGTCAGCACCGCCTCAAACGCCGTGTCGAGGGTCAACCGATACGGATGCTTGCGAATCGCTTTGCGCAGGCTGCGGTTGATGTGCAGGTCCGCCAGGGGCAGCAACATGCGCTCCGGCGGCGAGAACCATAAGATCGGTTCGCCTTCGCTGTACCACGGGAAGATGCCCATGGCGTAGGCGAGCAGGAGCCGCTCCGTGCAGAGATCGCCGCCCACCGCCAGCAGGCCGGACGGCTCAGCCACCTCGGGGCGGGGAAAGGCGAGCGCGTCGCTCAGTCGAAAAACGGGCAGGGTGCACCTGATCTGCGGCGGCGATGCGCGGCGTGACGACGGCTTTGAGCCCGAAAACTCCGCGAAAAAGCTCAAATGGTAAAGGAAAAGCCGATCGTGGTGTTGATGTCGTAACCGCGCACGGTGGCCGGCGGCGCCGTGTCCCACGCCCACCAGCCGGTCAGCTTGAGGGCGAGGCGGTCGGTCAGGGAGAACAGCACGGCGCTCTCCAGCAGCCCGCGCAGGTCCGACCAATCGAGGATGTTCGGCTGCAGATAGCACGTCAGCGTGACGGCCGCGCGTTCGGCGAGCTTGACGCTGCCGGTGACGTAGCTCGACAGCCGGTGCTCCAGGTAGATGCCCTGTTGATCCACCGGCGTCGCGTTGAGCAGCTTCTCCCATTGCGCCATGTAGGCCAGGCCGACCGCGATATGGCCGATTTTGCCGAGTTTCTTGTCGAATCGCCCCCCTGCGCCGACCAGCGCGCGCAGCTTCAGGCGGCGCCAGCGGTCATACTCGTTCTGCACAAACGCTTCCAGGCTCCAGGTCTCAGTCAGCGAGCGGCGATAGCGCAGATGCTCGAAAAGGCGCTCGCGGAAGGGCTCCTCGGCCCAGTCCTCGGTTGTGCCTTTCAGACCGTAGGAGCCGAGCGCGCTGAGCATCACCACGTTGCGACCGGTGCGGTGAAACAGCTGCAGCTCAGCCGCGCCGAGCGCAAGTTGCACGTTGCCGGCGCGGAGGTTGCCTGACGCATCGATGCGGCCGCTTAGCCCCTCCGCGACGGGCTTTCCGGCGAGTGACTGGACGTTGATAATCTGGGCTGACGCTTCGTGTGGCAGCAGGTGAACGGTCAGCACCAGCAAGCCCACCAGTCGCGCGGACAGGTGTTGGGATGGAGGCGCACCGCGCTGCAAGAATCGCATCAGAGACGCCTTGTGGATGGGGCTGTGGGGGTGGCTGTTCGACGGCGAGGTCGATCCCTCAGCTGGGAGGCCTGGTCGACTCACTGTTTGGCGATTTTGCCGAGCGTCTTGTCGCGCTGCTTTTTCCAGGCGGCCTGCGCTTTGATGAGCGGCTTGCGATACGGATCCTTCGCGTCCCAGGTGTCCTTCTTTTTACCCAGCACGTAGCGCTCATTGCTCGCGCGCCACGCCGCCAACACCGCGTCGACGCTGGCGAGATAGACTGCGACGTCCGCCTTCACTTTGTCCGTCATACCCGTAACCTTGTCGATCCGGGTCCGATCTTGCTGCAAGGCCTTCGTCGGGATGTCGATCCAGAGGCGATAGCTTTTGTACTTGATCATGTTTGGGTACTGCCACGACTCCGCGGCGAAGCGGTCGTACGCGGCCATCAGGTCGAGCAGGAAGAAGTCGTACCGCGCCGCGAGCTCTTTTTTGTACGAGTCCACATCCACCGGTTTCGCGATGAGCGTCGGGTCGTCCACCGGCTTGAGATCGTCGGCCCACCCGGCGATGTCACGCGCCGCGACGTCCATCTGCAGGCCCGCTTGCAGCACGCGATCTCGGGCGGATTGCGCGGTGTCGGTGATCAGGCCGATCTTTGACGCGCCGATCTTCTTCGCCATGAGCGAGACCGTGCGGTAGTGCTCCTGCAAGTCCATACCCAGCGCGATGAAGCGATCCAGCGAGGGGTGCTTGCCGATGTGTTCTTTGCTCAGCCAAAGCAGGCGTTTGTAAGGGCCACGCTTCTTTTCTGTGCCGTCGCGACAGGTCTCGTCCATCTTCGACAAGCTCGTCCACGTCACGTCCCGGCGGCGCATCTTCTGAAACTGAAACGGCAGCATATATTCATTGCGACAGACCTGCAGATCAGCCTGAATCTCTGCAATCGCGACGCGCATCTTCGCCGCCCAGGTGTTGGCCACCGGCTTGGGCGCCTCGGTCGGCTCGGGCGGCGCGTCGACCTTGATCGAGCCGTAGTCGATCTTGCCGCGTTCGCTAAACACCTTCTTCACCTTGGTCGGGTCCGAGGCCGCTTTGCGATCACCACAACCGGCGACAAGCAGCGTCAGGACAACGCCGATCCCGATGAGGCGGCTGCGTGCCGGGCGGGCAGCGGTCAGCGATGACAGGGAGCGGGCGGGATAGGTCGGATCGTTCATGAGTTCCTCCGGAGCACCGCGTTGTAGCCGGGCCCCACTGGGCTGGCAAGGCGGCTGCCCGGGCCACGCTGTGGCTAGTGCGGGTGTGCTGACCGTGCGAGCTGCCCGAGGTGACGACACCCCGGACGCGGCGCTGCCCCTTTACAGGTGGGCGCCGGTTCGATTACTCGCTTGTTCTGGTATCTTCCTTCATGCTGATCGTATGCGTGTCCTCGCGCAGGAGAACCTACTCGTGTGGCGAATCTGCTCCCAGTGCGGCCTTCGGACCGATGATGAGGTGTGCCCCGACGATGGCACCACCACGGAACAGATCCGTTCACACACACAGTTTCCTGGGCGTTTGCAGAACGGCTACATGCTGCGCGATCAGTACCGCGTCGAAGGGCTGGTCGGTGTCGGCGGGATGGGCGTGGTCTACAAAGCCGTGCACAACATCACGCATCAGCCCGTCGCTATCAAAGTGCTGTGGCAGGACCTCGCGAACAATCCGCAAGAGGTCCGACGCTTCACCAGAGAGGCCCGCGCGGCGTCGATCTTGACGCACCCAAACACGGTGCGTGTCTACGACTTTGGCCGTGACGAGCGCTCTGACGCGATCTACATGGTGATGGAGTTCCTGGTCGGTCGAAAGTTGAGTGACCTGCTCTCCGAGACCCCGGTGCTGCCGCCGACGCGCGCGGTTCACATCACAGCACAGGTCTGTAAATCACTCGAAGAGGCGCATTCCAAAGGGATCGTTCACCGTGATTTGAAACCGGACAATATCTTTTTGCAGGACGTCGCCGGCGAGAAGGACTTCGTCAAGGTCCTCGATTTCGGGCTCGCCAAGTTCGTGAAGGGCAACTTCGAGCGGGACAACCTGACGAAGACCGGTTATGTCGTCGGATCGCCCGAATACATGGCCCCGGAGCAGGCGATCGGCTCGAGCGTCGGCCCCGCAGCGGACCTATATTCCTTAGGGATCGTGCTCTACGAGATCCTCACCGGCGACCTGCCGTTCGACGCGGTCAGCACGGCCCAAGTCCTGCGCAAACACATCATGGACCGCGTGCCCGACATGCCGGAGGGGATCCGCAACAACATCCCGCCCAAGCTTGAGACGGTGGTGCTGCGTTGCCTTGAGAAGGATCCGGCCGACCGACCGCCTTCTGCCGAGGTGTTGCGCATCCAGCTGCTGCAAGCCCAGGATCGCCGGCGCCACGGGCCGAGTGAGACCATCGTGCTCGCCGATGAGCCGGTGGATACCCAAGAGATTCCCTCCGGCGGGGCCGCCGCCGTTGAGGCGCCAGGCGCGGTCGCTGGCGCGGTCATCCACCCCGACGGAACGGGCACCGACCTCTCGCCGAGAGATCCGAACTCGGTTTCGCTCGCCGACGCCGATTCCGCGTGGTCTGACGCCGAGGAGCTGGGGCGGCGAACGACATCGCCAGGTGGTAGCGCGAATCAGCTGGCGGATGCAGATCTGCTGCAGGACGGGCGCGCCGCGACGGGCGGCAACGTGCCCGAAAATGTGGACGCAGCGGCCCTACGGCGCCTCATCGAGGCGGAGGGCGAGGTGCCGATCTCTGGCTGGATGCTCGTCGGGATCGGCGTTGCCGCCGCAGCCGCCGTGTTGGTGGCCGCGCTCGCGCTGAAGTAGGCGACGTGGGCCGCGCGATCACGGCCTCTGATAGCGCTCGCCAGACCCTCGCTTGATCGGTCTAGGACAGAACCTGACCGATTCAACGTTGAACTTTGCATCGTCGGGGCGGCATGCTCCGTCGGCAATCGACCGTTCTGGCGATTTTCTCGCTTCTGGAACCGCCTATGTTACGCGCGCGTAATTCTCTCAATGTCGTCTTGTTGGCGCTCCTTTTCTCCGCGGTCGGCTGCTCGTCTGGCGGCACGACAACACCGGGCACGGCTGTGGACGCAGCCGACGACGCTGGTGCGGTGACTGACTCGGGGTCCGTGACGGATTCTGGCGCTGGCGCGGACGTTGTCGTTGGCGACGTCGTTGTTGGCGACGTCGTTGTTGGCGACGTGGCGGATACCGGCGACTCCAGCGATACTCACGAGACCGCTGACGCGCAACTGACCGACGTGCCGACCGGGCCAGACACAGACGCGGCCGATGTTGCCGCCGTGGATGATGCTGGCGCTGACGACGCCGGCTCGGATGTCGGCGGCTCGGATGTCGGCGGCTCTGACGACGCCGGCTCGGATGTCGGCGGCTCGGATGTCGGCGGCTCGGATGTTGGCGGCCCGGATGCGTCGGGCCCGTCGTGCAAGGGGATCTGCGGGCAAGAGATCGCCGGGGCCGGCTGTCAGTGTGACCCGGCGTGTGTGGAGCAGGGCGACTGCTGCGCGGACTGGAAGCCGCTGTGTGGCTGTCAGGCGAACACGGACTGCGATGACGGTGACGCCTGCACCGCGAACGCCTGCGACGCGAAGACGGGTGTTTGCCAGTTCGCCCCGTTGAAGTGTGACGACGCCAACCCCTGTACCGCGGACAGCTGCGACAAGACGAAGGGCTGCCAGACGGCCTCAAACACCGCGAGCTGCGACGACGCCAATCCCTGCACAGACAACGACGCCTGCGCGGCAGGGACATGTGCCGGGCTCGCAAAAACCTGTGACGACGGCGACCCGTGCACCACCGACAGCTGCGATCCGAAGTCCGGCGCCTGCGCCGCGACTCCGAGTAAAGACGGCGGCGCCTGCATCGACGGAGATCCTTGCACGGAGAAAGACGCCTGCAAGGCCGGGAAATGCGCCGGCGTGGCGGTCGGCTGCGACGACGGCAACGCCTGCACGACCGACGTGTGTTCGACCAAGACCGGCGCCTGCGAGCAGCTGATCGTCGCTGATGGTGCGACGTGTGACGACGGCAGCGCCTGCACCACCGGCGACGCCTGCAAGGCCGGTAAATGCGGCGGTGTCGGCAAGAACTGCGACGACGGCAACCCCTGCACCGTGGACACCTGCGACCCAAAGACGACCCAGTGCGCCGCGGTGGCCGCCAAGGATGGCGCCGCCTGTTCCGACTTCAACCCATGTACAAACGCCGATCAGTGCAAGGCCGGCGCGTGCGTAGGTGTTGGCAAGGTGTGCGACGACGGCGATCCCTGCACAGTCGACAGCTGCGACAAGAAAGACGGCGCCTGCAAGGCCGTCGCCGGTAAGGACGGCGCGGCGTGCGACGACGGCGACGCATGCACCGCCAGCTCAGCGTGTCAGAAGGGCGTGTGTGCCGGCGCGGTCGTCTCGTGCGATGACGGCAAACCGTGCACGAAGGACAGCTGCGACCCGAAGACTGGAAAGTGCAGCAACAGCGCCGTTCTCGAGGGGCAGCCGTGCGATGACGGCCAGACCTGCACCGAGAACGACGCGTGCTCGAAGGGTTCATGCAGCGGCGACATCAAAGCCTGCAGCGACGGCAAGGCGTGCACCGCGGACAGCTGCGATCCCAAGACCGGGGCCTGTGTTCACAAGGCGCTCGGTGACGGCGCCGCTTGCGACGACGGCAACGCCTGCACAAGCGGCGAGAAGTGCGCTGCTGGCGCCTGTTCGGGGGGCAAGGATGGCTGCGGTATGAAGCCGGTGTGGTCCGACATGATGGCGTGCACCTCGAAGAATTGGGCGTTTGCGCCCGACGCCAAAGAACCCGCAGTCGCTTGGCACATCGACGCGACGCCCGCGGCGCCGGCACCGAAGACCGGCAGCTGCACACTCAACTTCAACGGCGGCAAGGACTACGCCGTCGCCCTCGGGTCGGCCCAGGGGGCTGCGACGTCCGTTGAGATCGCGCTGCCCGCAGCGGACTACGTGGAGCTGCGCTTCTGGAGCTACGCCGACGTGGAGACGAGCAACAGCTACGACAAACGGTTCGTCGAGATCAGCGGGGATGGCTTCGTGAAGGTCGTGCAGTCGGTCCAGCAAGACAACGGCGTCGGCAAGAAGGCCTGGCTGCAGATCAACCTCCCTATGAGTCAGTGGGCGGGCCAGAAAGTGCGGCTCCGCTTTCGCTTCGACAGCGTCGACGCGACCCAGAACGCCACCACGGGCTGGGCTGTCGATGACGTGACCATCGTCGCCGGTGTGAAGCCGGCGTCTTGCCTCGGCGTGTGCGGCCAGAAGGTGACGGGCGCAAGCTGCACATGCGATCCTGGATGTGCCAAGGCCGGCAACTGCTGCGCTGACTTCTACGCCGTGTGTGCGGGCTGCAAGGACGCTAAGGACTGCGACGACGGGCTGACCTGCACTACGGACGCCTGCACCGCCGGGGCCTGCACAAACGTGCCGGTGGCGAACGGCGCGCCGTGCGACGACGGGGCGATTTGCACGGTGAAAGACGTCTGCACCAAGGGCCACTGCGGCGGCGTGACGCGCAACTGCGATGACAACAACGTCTGCACGTGGCAGGCCTGCGACCCGCTGGTTGGCTGCGTCAACACGCCCACCACGGGCGCCGTACCTTGCGATGACGGTGACGTCTGCACAGCGAGCGACGCCTGCAGCAAGGGCAAATGCGGCGCCGGCCCGGCGAAGTGCGACGACAAGAACGACTGCACCGCCGACAGCTGCGACGCCAAGACCGGCGCCTGCACATTCGCCAAGCGCAGTGACGGAGCCACCTGTTCCGACGGCGACCCCTGCACCGCCGGCGACCGCTGTTTTGCCGGCGCCTGCCTCAAGGGGCTCGCCAAGTGCAACGACGGCAACAGCTGCACCACGGATAGCTGCAACGCGACGAGCGGCGCCTGCAGCACCAAAGCCCTCGCGGATGGGGCGCTTTGCTCGGACGGCGACGCTTGCTCGGTCGGCGATGTGTGCGCCAGCGGCAAGTGCCAAGGCAAAGCGGCCTGCACGTTCGCCGCGTTCTACACCAACAAAGTCGACTGCGGCAGCGAGAAGGATTGGACCTTCGCGCCCGCCAACGCCGAGCCAGCGGTCGGCTGGCACATCGATGGCACGGCGTCGACGCCAGGCTACAAGAGCGAGAAGTGCTCTCTGAACTTCAACGGCGGCAAGGACTATGCGGGCACAGGCGGCCAGCAGACCGGATCGGCGGCGTTGGTGACCACGATCGCTGTGCCGGCCCTGGGCCAGCCGCGTCTGCGCTTCGCCAGCTACCACGGGATGGAGAGCAACAACGGCTACGACAAGCGCTTCGTGGAGGTCTCGACCGATGGCTTCAAGACCGTCGCCCTCAGCGTGAAGTTGGACAATGGCAAAGACGCGTCGAAGTGGGTGGATGTGGTCGTCGACCTCGCGCAGTTCGTTGGCACGTCGGTGCAGATTCGATTCCTCGTCGACACCGTCGACGGCGTCAACAACACCTCGGTGGGCTGGTTTGTGGACGATTTGGTGGTCGAGGCCGGCAAAATCGAGAAGTTGGCCTGCCAGAGTAGCGAGGCGTGCAACGACGGACAGATCTGCACGATCGACAAGTGCGCCTTGGGGACCTGTGTCTGGACGCCAGCGACGGATGGCGCCACGTGCGGCGATGGCAACCCGTGCATCACCGACGGCGCGTGTAAGGCTGGCGCCTGCGTGGGCGCCGCAGCCAAGGTCTGCAACGACGGCCTACCATGTACGACCGACGCCTGTGACCCAGCGAAGGGCTGTGTGTTCACGCAAGTAGCGAACGGCGCGTCCTGTGACGACGGCGCGGTGTGCACGACGAAGGACGTGTGTACCTCTGGCAGCTGCAGCGGCGTGCCGAAGTGCAACGATGGCAACGCCTGCACCGTCGACGCGTGCGACACGAAAACCGGCGGGTGCACGGCCAAACAGGCGAGCGACGGCAGCGCGTGCAACGACGCTAACCCATGCACGACCGGCGAGGTGTGCGCCAAGGGCGCCTGTGCTGCCAAGCCAAAGGACTGCGATGACGGCAACAGCTGCACAGTGGACAGCTGCGACCAGAAGGACGGCAGCTGCAAGCATGGTGTCGCCAAAGACGGTGCGCCTTGCTCCGACGGCAACGCCTGTTCGTTGGCTGACGTCTGCGCGGCCGGCAAGTGCGCAGGCAAGGACGTGTGCACGTACACCAAGCTCATCGATGACACGTTCGCCTGTGGAAAGAACGACGGCTGGTCCTTCGCGCCGGACGCCAAGGAGCCAGCGTTGGCGTGGCACATCGATGGCACGCCTGCGGGCGTCAAGGCCCACAGCGCGGGCTGTTCGTTGAACTACAACAACGGCACCAACTTCGCCGACGGCACCAACGCGGTCCAAGGCGCGGCGACATCAAAGGTGGTCTCCTTGCCGCAGAGTGGCAGCGCGCGGCTGCGATTTTGGAGTTGGCATGGCGTGGAGAAGAACGTCAGCTACGACAAGCGCACCATCATTATCAGCGCCGATGGGTTCAAATCGGACGTGGAGGTCGTGCTCCTGTCGAACACGGCGGACACCGCCAACGCTTGGATGCAACATGAGCTCCCGCTGCAGGCGTGGCTTGGCAAGAAGGTCCAGGTGCGCTTCGCGTTTGATTCCGTCGACGGCATTCAGAACACGACCGCGGGTTGGTTTGTGGATGACGTGCTCGTCGAGGTGGGCGCCGGCGCGTCCGCGCTCAGCTGCAACGGTCGCTGCGGGTCGCTCACCGTCGGCGCGAAGTGTCAGTGCAACGTCAAATGCCTCACGGCAGGTGACTGCTGCACCGACTACAAGCCGCTCTGCACGGGCTGCGCCGACGACGCTGGCTGCGATGACGGCAACGCGTGCACGATCGACACCTGTGACAAGACCGCTGGCACCTGCAAGAACACGGTTGCTGCGGATGGCGCGGTGTGTGACGACGGCAGCCAGTGCTTGGTCGACGGCAAGTGCGCCGGCAGCGTTTGCGCTGGCAAGGCCAAGGCGTGCTCCGATGGCAAGGTCTGTACATATGACGCGTGCAAGCCCGGGCAGGGCTGCGTGTTCCCGCCCAACGCCGCGAGCTGCGACGATGGCC
>ERZ889078.1367-NODE-1367-length-19502-cov-25.423407_pt1 | contig 19502 bp, 20 predicted proteins | sample MGYA00521266_ERZ889078 | MGnify/ENA primary metagenome ERZ889078 (study PRJEB32303, sample SAMEA104408618) | aquatic metagenome | biome: Brackish water; feature: Pelagic; material: water | place: Baltic Sea | collected 2014-06-16T06:34:00 | depth 76,534 m ...
TGTGAAGCTCTGTTTGGGGGGAAGCGCGCTTCCCCCCTAACCCCCCCATGCTCTAGCAGCCCCGCAATTTCCGAATTAAGGCAAAAATACTAATAAAATTATGATAGAATAAAATTATTTATTAAATAATATTATGTTGTTATAAATAAACCACCTTTTGAAGATCTTCTTCTGTTGTGATTCATTGCGCATGGAGTTCTACCAAGAATTGCAGTTATAGAAGTACTACAAGAAGAACCATTTCCATGTTCTGTTTTTGATTCAATAATTTCATTAATACCTGCATAAATTTGAGCAGTAGCTAATGAAGTTATAATTCTTGTCGCTGACATAACTTCTATTAAACCAAATACCATCTCACCAGCAACTGCACCTGTAGTAATTACAGTTGATGCAAGTAATTCATCATCACCAGTACTTAGATTAGCAGTAGCAGTTGTTGAAGTGCTTATAGATGATGATACATATTCACCAATACCAAGAGTTAATGTTGCATCAGCTACAGTATTTGAGAATACTGTAATAGACAGAACTTCAACAAGACCAAGAACTAAGTCAGCAGTTCCAACTAATGTAGTACTAGAAGAAGTAGAAGTAAATAACTCAGTTACACCCAATACTAATTCTGGAGTATGAATCTGAGACCAAATTATCTTAAATGCAGAAACCATTTCCATAATACCAGTATCTAATGAACTAGCATCAGCTTCTGATGTTATATTAATAGTAGATGAACATTCTTCTGAAACACCAGGAATACCAAGATCCCCAGTAGTAACACTAACAATAATAGCAGTTGATGTTAATTCTTCAATTCCACCACCCATTGTTAATTCAGCATCAGCAGAAACAACACTTATAGAAGCTGTTGCAAGAATTTCAGTAATACCTGTAGAAATTAAACTGTCAGACTCTGTAGTAAAGTTTATAGTTGATGATAATGGTTCACTAACACCCATTGTAATACTAGAAGTTATTTCTGAATCTGCTACATAAACATCAATAGTTTTACCAATAATTTCAAAAAATTCATCTAGAACATTTGTAGTACAAGTAAATGATAACTCCTCAACAATACCTAATGTTAATGATGCAGATCCACAATTAGAAACAATTGGACCAGCTGATGCTAATATTTCTGTAACACCAAGATCCAATAAAGCAGTTGATGTAGTAGAAATAACTCCAGTAGAACCTGACACTAATTCAATACCACCAAGACCAATTACAGCAGTTGTTAATGATTGAATTAAAGATCCAGTTGCATATAGTGGCTCTGCAACACCCAATGATGGAGTGAGACCACTAGTAGTAACTAATGGATCAATTGTTGCACTTAATTCTTCACTAACACCCATTGTTAACCATCCAGATGTATTAGAAACAACACTTCCTGTAGAAGTCAATGGTTCATCACCACCAAGAATCAATGTAGCATCAAATGTTGAAGCTGAAGCAATTGTTGAAGCAAGTAGTTCAGAAACACCCAATACAATGGCTGCGTTATTAACACTAGATTGTACTAATGTAGAACCTATTATTTCAGTATCTTCACCCATTGTAATATCAGCATCTGATTCTGTTGAAGGTGTAATTGTAGAACTCAAAGATTCAACAATACCTAAGTTTAGAACCGCAGTAGCCAATGAAGTAAATGTTGTACTTACACTTGCAGTTTCAATGATACCAAAACTTAACAAAGCAGTAGTAGATTGTGTTGTAGTTGATGTAGCACTTAATTCTTCTACTATACCAAGAACTAAAGTAGCATATGTAACAGATTGAGAAGCAACTGCAGTACCAACATATTCTGTATCACCTAAATATAACGGAGCAGTTGCTAATGAAGTTAATGTTGATGTAGCACTTAATGGTTCATCTACACCAAAAGATATAATAGAACTGATAGAAGTAGTAATATTTTGTGTTGAAGATAATTCTTCAGTAATACCAATTGTTAATTCAGCTGCAGTAACAGATACACTAAATATTGATGATGCTACTATCTCTGATACACCAGTATCTAATAGTCCAGCGCCTGCAGTAGAAATAACTTCTTGTGTAGCTTCTAATACAGTATCTACACCAATAGTTAATTCACTATCATTAGTAAATGATACTGCAAAAAGTTCTGGTTCTGGTCCTGTTTCGTAAAACAATTCTCTATCAGATTCAGAATCAAAATTAGAAGTCCAAAGAATAGAATCTTTTTTCCATCTAATGTTATCAAGATAACCATTGTAATGTGTTATTGCACCCATTGCAACATTCATAGTGCCAGTTTTCTCAACACCATCTAAATACATTCTCATGGTATTATTTGCATTAACATGAGTAAATGCTACATGATACCAAGTATCTGCTGAAACAGTACCAGAAAGAATACCATCATAAAGAACTCCAGCTTTATTCATTCTACAACAAATTTCATTATTGTATATGAACAAATGGAACCAATTATCAGCATCATTTTGTATAATAAATGCTCTATCCCAAGTAGTTAAATCAGATGAATTTATCCAAGTATCAAATGTAAAGTCTGATTGAAGATCAAAGTCAGTATGATCTGCTATTGAAATAGAATCATCTACACCATCAAAATATACACTTGAAGAACCATATTTAAAATCATCAATAGAAACAGAAACACCACCTTCTGGTACTATAGTATGTACAGCATTCTCATCTTGAATATATGTTTCACCGTCAATAAATAAACTACCTGTATCTAATGATTGTCCTGGAAAATTATCATCTCCAATAGTATGTGCTAATGGTTCACTAATACCCATTGTTAATTCTGCATCAGCAACTGAATTTGATATAGATGTTGATGCTAATACTTCTAATAAACCTGTTGTTAGTGTACCAGATAAAGAAGTCCAGCATACACATTCATCTGACAATTCTTCAACGATACCAAGTATCAATTTTATATCAAGATATGTAGATGTTAAATTAATAGTAGCACTTAATGGTTCACTAACACCAAGAGTTAATATAGCATCAGTTGAACTTGTAGTGGATGCAGAAGAAGCAATTATTTCATCAATACCAGTTATAAGTTGAGGAGTTGAAGCTAAAGAAACTGCATAAGGATCAACAGGACCAGATGTAAACTCAAACAATGTATGAGATAATGGTTCACTAATACCAAGAGTTAAAGTAGCACTAACACTTGAAGATAGATGATCTGTGTCTGCTAATAATTCATTAATACCCAATGTTAATAAGCTTATTGATACTGTAGAAATAGGACCAATAGTAGCAGATAAATCTTCAGTAACACCTAAGATTAAAGCACTAGTTACTGTAGAAACAATAGTAGAAGTTGAAGTCATTGGTTCTGAAATACCAAGAGTTAATTCAGATATTGATACTGTTGAGACAACATTATAAGTAGCAGAAATTATTTCACTTTCACCTGTTATTAATGCAGCTAATGTAGATGTTGTTGAAATACCTCCTGTTGATGTTAATACCTCAACAATTCCTAAGTCAATAGTATTACATGATACTGAAGTAGATACTTGAACACCGTTTTCAACATTTACAGTACATGATAATATTTCAGATCCTCCAATATAAGCAGAGGCATCTGATGTTGAAGCTGTAGCAATAGTTGAAGCAAGAAGTTCAACAGCACCTAATGTTAATAATGCAACAGCAGATGATACAACATTATCAGTAGCAGCTAATATTTCAGTAATACCAAATACAAGAGTAACAGCAGAAGCATTTGAAATAACATTAGTAGTACTTAATAATGGTTCGCTAACACCAAATGATATAGTTGCATTAGCAACATTACTAACTATTCCTTCTGTAGAAGCAAGTAGTTCTTGAATACCAAATATAATCTCTGCAGAAGCTGATTGTGTAATATTAGATGTAGAAGATAATAATTCATCAACACCAAGAGTTAATTCAGCTATTACATCTGAGGTAGTTGCTCTTGTAGCAGCAAGTAGTTCTTGTTCACCAAGAATAAGATCAGGAGTTCCAGCTAAAGTTGAATAAGATACAGTTGCTTCTAATACTTCTGTAATACCTAAAATTAAAAATGAACTAGTAGATGATTCTAATGTAATAATAGAAGATAATGGAGTTTCAACACCCAATGTTAGTACAGAATCTAGAACAGTTGATACAATTGCTCCAGTTGAAGCAGTAGCTTCTTGAATACCAACAGTGATTCCAGCAGTAACAGGAATCACAGTAGTAGCAGTTGCACTAAGAACTTCTGTAATACCAAATGTAATAGTTGCAATTGATACAGTTGTTGCAACATTAATAGTTGAAGTAAGTTCTTCAACAATACCTAAATTAAGAACTGCGGATGATACAGTTGATACAATAGGTTGTGTTGCAGCAAGTAATTCAGTAATACCAGTAGATAGTAAAGAAACAGCATATGATTGTATAACAGTTCCTGCACTAACTTCAGTTTCAACACCGATTGTTAATACTTTATCAGTTTCAGCAACTACACAAGTAGCAGTAGCAGTCATAAATTCAACGATACCAAGTTGTAACCAAGCATCAGATGTTGAAGCATTAACTGATGTAGATGCAAGTAGTTCAGACACCCCAAGGTCTAATAAACCATTTGTAACAGAAACAATAGTAGAATCACCAGACATTAACTCAGAAATACCAATAGTCAATAACGGACCAGCGGTTACTGAAGTGGTAGTAATTGATGAAGATACTACTTCAACCACACCAAGATCTAAATTAGTAACAGTAGATAATACACAAACAGCTGTACCATTTAAATCTTCTGCTGAACCAAAATTAATAAATCCAGTAGTATGGGTTTGACTATTAATAGTAGCACTTAATACCTCTACTACACCAATAGTTAAGACAGCAGCAGTACTTGAAGTTACTGAATTTGATGAAGCAAGTAGTTCCGCAATACCAGTAGTTAATATACATGTAGCACTGGCAACAACTACACCAGTTGCAGTTAATATTTCACTACCTCCTAAAGTCATCTCAGCACCAGCTTCGGTAGACCCACCAACAACAGAATTAATCATATAACTATCATATGTATCATTCCATAGTACATCAGCAGTATTTTTAAAAATTACATCAGCCATTTATAAATCTCCTATTCTAATTACGGACTAACCGCATCTACTTATATTTTTTATAAAATTATTTGTTTGTTGCTGGTAGGAATTTTGGTTGGTATCTGTAAATACAGTAACCGAATGGAGGAACGATTTAATATCTACCATAGGAGGACCATGGATTTGTATTGAGGAACCAATACAATTATTAGTAGATATATAATCGTAATCAGTCTCAACCGAAATTGAAACTGATTCGATTACTATAGTATTTACAGATTTAATACATGACGCTACTTTGGCACTACCACCAAAGCTCATCAGAAGAGCAAAGTCTAAAGGTTTGCTCACTGACTTAACGGAAGAAACTCCACCCATTGAAACTATCAGGTCTCTGTTTCTAATTATTAAGTCAGTCATTATTCCTCCATATTAAATCTATTATATTATTTTATAGCACAATAAACTAATTTTTCATTCATGTCATTATTATCTTCTAATGCAACTCCAATTTTATACAGAAGTTCTAGTTCACTGATTACTTGTCTTGCACATCCATTACCAGCTGAAACAATTGGTTGTCCTTTTTTGACTTCACCAACTATTCTAACTGGAACCTTACCAGTAATACCAACTATTACACTATTAGTTAAATCAGCATTCATTATGTAACCAGCATTCTCAGAAACAACACCAATTACATTAGAAGCTTTTTCATCTAAGCATATATTAACTTCATATTCACCTTCTGTACAAGCACTTACAACAGTACCAGTAATAAGGTTTTCATTAATACATGTATGTCTCTCAGCTAAATCGGCAAATCTAGCTTGTGTTACTGTAGCAGTAATAATATTAGCAGAAAAGTTTCCTGATGCATCTCTTAATACAATAGTATCTCCAGTTGCTCCAGTTGCAGTACTATATCCATCTAATAAATCAGCATTTAATCCAGAACCAGGACCATCAACAGTTTTAATAGCTGTCAATATCTCAGCAGCAGTCATATCAGCAGTAGCAGAAGTTTCAATCCCATTTAACTTAGTTTGTAAAGCATCAGTAAAAGCATTAGTATTAGCATTAGCTTCATAAGCTGTTTTTACTTCAGAGTTAGTAGGGTTAACATCAGCGCCTGCTTCAATCCCATTAAGTTTAGTTAATAGAGGATCAGTGAAGTCATTCTGAGTTCTAACATATGTAGTACCATCACCAATCTCGTCTTGATTCAATATAACTGTTCCTGTCTCACCATTAACACTTAATACAGAATCAACTGGTGTTGAAAGTTCTGTAAAGTCAGCCATAGTACCTGCTACACCACCATGATGAATGTATGATCTACTTTCATCTGTTCTAACTACAACATCACCTTCTTGAGTAACCAATGCTAACATAGCAACTTGTGATGCAGCAACCTGAGTTGTTGTAATAGCAATAGGAGGTAATACACCACTTGGTAGTGTTCCTGTTGTTATATTACTAGCATTAGTTGTATCAACATTAGAAACATTACTAAGACCAAGGTTAGATCTTGCAGTAGTAGCATTAGTTAAGTCTGATAAGTTATTACCAACTATTGCATATGTTTGTGGCATTCTTGCAGCTGGTATTGTACCAGTAGTAAGGTTAGAAGCATCTTTAGCAAATAACCTAGTAGCAACATCACTATCGGTAGTAGGTGCTGGTAATCCAGTCAGTCTATTACCATTCATATCAATACCATCAGTGAAGCTTATCGCATTTCCATCACTTGACATCATATTCTTTCCAGCTAGAACTGAAAAATTACCTTTCATTTGAATTACACCAATACCAGCAGTTAATAATTCAATATCACCCGTACCTTGTGATTTCATTTGAAGATTTTGATCAGTATCAGCACTAACTATAATAGTACCAGAATCGTCTGCAAGAACTTCTTGACCATTAACATATAATGATCCAGGACCTACGAAAACATCTTTCCATTGTTTAGAAGCACTACCTAAAGATCTAGTGACATCTGCATCAGGAATAATATCTTGACTAACTGATGATAAGTCAACACTAAGAACACCAGTAGCAATTGATAATTCGTTACCAACTTTTACAGCACCTAATACAGATGTAGAAGCAACTGGAAGGTCATACATTTGAGCAGATGTAACCCAAGTATTAGCACCATCTGAAACCAAACGAAGAGTTCCATATTCATCTGTTATATCAAATGTTGCATTAGCTTCAATAGTTTCTGAACCATAACAAGCAACTGTTAATATATTGTCTGATGATTTCTTAAAGATAGAGATAGCACTTTTAGTAGATGCCTGAGGAAGAGTTAATGTAATATTTCCACCAGAACAATCAGCAACAACAATATCATCATCAGCAGTAATTGAATATGAAGTAGTTTTAGTTACAATTTTTAAATCATCAACTGAAATAGTTACGCCTGATCCAGAACCTGTAGTGTTTATTTTACCAGATCCACTAACAGCTAATGAATGATTAGCTACTGTTACTGTACCAGTGTCAGTTGTAATTGCTTTTACTACAGTATCAACTAGTGCAACTGAACCAGCACCTATTGTAAAGTCACCAGCAGTAAACATATCATCAATAGTATTTAAAGCTTTCTGAACATCATCATCATTTGCATCTAACACTCCATTGAAAGCGCTATAATCTAATGCAGATTCAGCAGCTCTTTGAGAAACTAATATCCATCTTTTATTTCCAGCATCAGCATCTGGTGTAATCAAATCTGGTGAACTTTCAGTGCCACCACTTGATTCGTCTAATGTATAAATATATGTAGCACTTGATGTAAAAACAATGGCTGCATCTCCATTAGCAAGGTTAGAACCATTAATTGAATCTAATGAACCTGTTCCTCCGCCAATTAAAGCAACAGCACCGTATATATAATTCGCCATAACTTGACCCCTTTATAAATCTAAATTGATATTAATATTTCCAAACTTATATTTTATAATTTGTTCTAAAAGGAAACTGGATTCAGTGGTATATTTTGAGGTTTGGGTTTAATATTGAAAGATGAGAAGGTTTCTTGTAGTGCCAGCGGAAAAAATTCAAACAAAAAAAATCTCCTTGTATTATATGTAAGAAGATTTTTGTTTAGTTAAGAATATGATATTTCTATAGGACCTGCCGTTTTGTTAAGGTGCCAAATTCTTACATTGTCTACAAATATATATTCAGTATTAAATTCAATTTTATTTACACCTTTTAACTGACTTTCTATGGATAGAAGAATATCATAGTAGTTTGTTTTTGGATCTATATTAAATTTAATTTGATTTTCAGTAATTGTTATTTTATCTTTGTTAATTTCCCCATTAATATGTATACTCCTTAATTTATTTTCTATATCATAAATACATGCTGGAAATATTTCCATATAACAAAATAAATTCTCAACCTCAAGAATACTCTCTAATTCTTTCATTGTTGACACTTTAATTTTTAATTCAACATTCATTTAATTTTCTCCGTTAATATTTTTTCAAACAATTTAAATTCTTTAACACTTTTTCTTTTGTCAAGAAAATTTATATCTATCATATTTTCTCTAATTATTTTTTCACATCTATCTATTATTTCCTTTCTTATTTTATATTCATTTATTTTTGCATCACTATTCTTTTTTCTAGCCTCTGGGGTTCTAGCAGATTCTATAGCATTTTGTTGATTTATTTGAAATTTGTTTGGATTGTTTAAATTAAATTGTTTTCTAGATTGACCAATTTGTTTTCTAATTTCTGGGTTATCCTGAAATGTTTTTGATCTTGTTTCACCTTGTTTTACTCTTAAGTCAGGATCTTCTTTATGCTTTTTAGTTTGAGCTTTAGAGTTATCTTCTTTGACTTTAGGATCCTCATTTCTTTTAATATGAATTTTACTTAATCTCTCTGCTAAGTTAGTTGTTCTATAAGTTTCTTTAAGAGTTTCTGAAGTTCGTTTATCCATATTTGGATGGTTAATCCTTGCTGTTGTTTGAGCATCAACCCAGATTCGAGTATATTCAGGATTTTCTTTAAATCTTTTTTTGAAAGTAATCAATCTTTTATTTTTAGTTTCCTCAGACCAATCAGAAGCTCCACCTTGGCCGCCATTGTCTAAATTACATAATATTCCAGTGTTTATATCTCGTCTACCATATTTTTGTATAAGAGTTTCTTCAAATGAATATGCTTCACTTTCATTATTAAAATATTCTTCTATTGTATAAGTTAATTTAGAATTACTATTTAATATTTTTTTAATTACATTGACTAATAATTTGTTTGGATTATTTTTTAAACTATGTTTGGTTTCATGATTAAATAATCTAAACCCTTTTCCTTTCCCAACATAAAATGGTGTTCCATCTGGATAACATAATATATAACAATAAAATTCATATAAACTTTCTTCAATTAATTTAATTATTTCTTCTCGTAATAGTGCCATAAAATTCTCCTAATAAGTTTTCATTTATACATATTAATATATTTAGTAGAAGTTTTTTAAAATGTCAGCGGAAAAATCTCTCCCAATCGTTTGATAGATTGAGAGAGATAATTGTTTTAACTTAAAATGAACTAAATATTAATCCATTGTGATATCAAGGGCACCGTCTGCAAAACTCGGAGTATCGTTTTGACCTATATTGCGGGCATTATCAAGTGCTCCGTAGAACAACATGTTACCAACAGTTGTAGCATCCCACATTGCAAAGTGAGTCATCGTGCCCCAAGCTGCAGAAGCTTGTGGGAATGTGATTGCGCCATCATTCTCAGTAGCACCACCACTTGAAGCATCCCAAACATTATGAGTAACTCTTGCATATGCATCACCTGAATGTTCTGCATTACCTGTACCATCATCAGTAGGATTAGCACCAGAAAGACCAACACAAAGAACAGTAGCAGGAGTATATGCAGTGTTACCAAAAATATGATCAAGAACAGCGTTTGCTAAATATGTAGCAATACCGCCAGTGTTAAAAGAAACGTCAATAGCGCCATCTTGGAAAGATGCATTATCGCCAGCACCAATAGTTTTGGATGCAGACAATGCGCCATGAGCGATCATGTTACCAGCTGTAGATGCGTCATAAATAGCGAAATGTGTAATCGTGCCCCACGAGCCAGATGCTTCTGGAAAAGAAATAGTTCCAGTATTCTCAGTAGCTCTTGATGCTGCTGCGTCCCAAGCATCATGTTGTACTCTTGCATAACCATTTCCGCTTGGTTCTGCCATACCTGAACCAGCATCTGTAGGATCTGCAGTTGAAAGTGCTACATATAATGCAGCAGGTTGTGCCCAAACTCCTGTTTTTAATACATGATCTAGAACTTCGTCTTCGACATAATTTGATAGTGAACCCATGGTAGATTCCTCCTTAAATTTAATTGATATAAAAATATATATTATCCATAAATAATATCATATTTACCTTTTAAATATGTTCTAATTTACAATCGTGTTTAGATACAAAAAACTTAGAAAAAAAATGAGTTTGTTTCTAGACAAATTAAATTAGCCAGATTACCAGTAGAACATTCAGTTCCAGTCTTATGTCCATATTTATAATGACAATCAAAACAACATGCTATTCCATTATCTGGATCAACAGATAAATGAGGATGTGTTTTTTGAGGTTTTTCATGATGAACTATATTAGCTACCTTATCACAATATTGACATTTATAATTTTCTCTTTCTAAAACTTTTATTCTCCATGTATTATATTGTTCATCAGTATAAATTATACCATTAGGTTCATTTAAAATATAGTTTGGGTTTAAACCAAATAAAGGACATTCATTTTTACATTCTTCAGAACAATAGAAACAAGAACCATCCAAACCATCTCTTTCAATTCTTTCAATTCTTTTTTCTAATTGTCTACCAGTTGGTGTAAACCACCCACCTTGTTCTTTTGAGTTAATACAATTATGATTCTTACAATGTACTTGTATTGTTTTCTTTTTAGATTTATATCTCATCTCTTCAATTTTAGAAAATGTAGGATATTTATTATTTATATATTCTATAGTTCTAACAAATTTATTTCCTAAACCAAGTCTCTTACCACATTCAACTAAATCATCTCTTTTCTTCTGAGCTTTGCTTTGTACTTTTCTTTTTGATGGACACTTATGATATCTATCAGAACAACACCACTTTCCATTTAATAATTGATAGTGAGCATCCAATCCACACCCATACTCACAAACCTTATTACTATTTTCTATATAATCTGGTAATCTGTATTTTCCCATAATAAATTTTTACGAAATCATGTTTAAATTTACATTATGATCATGCATTATTTCACGTAATTGTTCTCTACATGCTTCTAAAGCATCATCTACTGATATAAATTCATTACCATATTTTAACCAATCACGGAGTTTCTGATCCATATCCCAACAGACTAAAGCATAGTCAATCCCATGTACCGCAGCTACGTGATTATCATTATCTTCTGGTAAATCAAATTTCAATACTGCTTGCATATTATTTCTCCAATATTTTATTTACATCTATTAGTATTTCATTTAAATCCGGTATATCTCTATATCTTATAAACCTCCATCCCTCATTTTCTAATAATTTTTGTCTAATGATATCTTTTTCTTTATCTTGATGAAAATAAGTTTCATCATATTCAAAAGCTATTGATAAAACTGGTACAGCTATATCAATACTTTTATTCATACATGGATATTCTAAGATTGGATATGGTAATATTTGACATATTAAATTAAATAACTTTCTTTGAGGTTTAGAAATTCTTTTTAAAAATGATCTAGCATAAGCAGCTCCACCATTTAACATATAATTACTTTGTTTTAGTTTTACTTCTTTATTGTGTGTTTTACCATACATTGGATTTTTAGGACCTCTACCACACTTTCTCTTTATTCTTGTATCTCTTATTTTCTTTTTTTGTTCATCAGATATAATTTTATTTTTATGAACTATGCTTCTATTATTTTTTAACTCAATAGATTTTTTAATTCCATATATTTCTTCATATGTTTTACCAGTAGTTGTTGGAATCTTATTTGTATGAACTCTTTTAATCATATCAATAAATTTATTTGAGTTAGCATTACATTTTAAACAACAATATTGTAAGTATCCTTTATTTAAATTAACAAATGTGGTTATATTATTACATTTTTCATTATCACATATATTATTTTTATTAACTAAAATACAAACATCATAATATAATTTAGTACTAATTTTGTGGGTTTGCACTATATGCATAGCAAGACCCTTATATGAATTAAATTTTCTATTACAAATTTTACATATCATAATATTAATCTTCTGGACATTTTAAACAGTCAGCAGTAGATAACATATCTAAGCAGTGGACAAACATAGTTTCAGGAAAAAAGTTTTTAAAATCAAAAGAATTTCTATCTTTAACATCTGTTGACCATCTTCCTGAGTGAAATCTAGCCGCTTCAACCATAACAATTATATCTTTATCATCCATAAATTTTCTGAATGTTTCAAAGTTGCCTGATATTAAATCTCCAGCTAATCTATCATGCTTACCAGTAGTATGTTTTAGTTCTCCATGCTCTCCATATTTTAGAATGTCATGTAGTCCAATAGCAAATAGAACTGCATCACACCTACCACTCTTTGGAGTAATGTCAAGCATTCTAATAATCTTCAACGCGTTAAACATCATCTCATATGTATGCTCTGCTATATCATGGACTCTACCATCACTTTTTTGATGATATTTCCCTGAACTAGAAGAAGGTCTATTCCATATATCAACAACTAATGTATTGATTCCTTTCCATAATACAAACCCTTTCTCGGTCATATTCTTTTCTAACAACTCATCTATCTTTTCTTTATAATTCACCATTCTTATACCTTCCATTATAGATCGATTTACTATATATATTTATAACTATAGGTTTACCTTTCGAGGACTAAGCTCCAAAAATAGTACGACCTTTTATTAAATTATCCTCACCAGACAACTGTGGTCTTTGTGAGTAACCACCAACATTCAATATTGAAATAACATCAGCGTGTATTGCAGACCAGTCTCTATTAGGATTCTTTTTAATAGCAGCAATTAAACTAGAAGTTAAAGCTCCTTGCCATTTACCATCAATGTAAGCATCCGCTGACGTCTGATCATCTCTACAGCCTGATAGAAGAACATGTTCTTGTGATATTATATCTCTATCATTCTTATCTATAACTCCTATCTTATGAACAGGTAGAGGTTCAACACCTTCCCTTGATTTAATATCTATAGGAGGTTTTATATATCTTGGTTTGTCTGGATGCTCTGGTGTTATACTACTAAAATCAATTGCTTTAGTTATAGTACCACTATGACAAGAGTCGCATATAAATGTTAGAAAAACATCTTCAGCTTTCTGAGCAAATACCCATCTAATATCATCATCAGTAAGAGGATAATCCCAATCTAAATCAGTAGGACAAAGTATCTCATCTAAGTAATCATTTAATTCATCATTGTCTCTATCTCTTACTTGGGAACTATGCCCTGAATAATGTAATACTAATTCATCTCCAGGTATATCATGTTCTAACAACCACTCTATTCTCTCCATTATATTATCTCGAGTTGCTCTAAAGTCAGTAAGCATTCTGATATTATCATGAGGAAACTTATATGTTTCTGTTAATACTTTATACATAGCTTCTGCATCATTAACACAACCATTTAAGTCAGAATTAAGAGTTGGATCATATTTATTGATACCAATAATGACTGCAAACTTAGACGATAGTCTTTCAAGAGGTTCTTCGTCTTCTTCATCCAACTCATTAATTAATTCATCATCTGGCATATAGTCATCATCAATATAATTTGTTGGATCATAATCTTCTGGTTCAACATAAGCAGTAGTATTGTCTATAAGCTCTTGAGGTAATACACTTGGTTTAATGCCAAATAAACTTAATAACCATGTCCAAAATCTTTTCATAATATTCTCCTTTTATTTTTTATTATATATTTCATATAGTTTCAACTCTGCCTTAGGAATATCAGTCCATTCAATCATCAAAGATTCATCCCCAATTAAACTACCTTCATTACGTCTAACTTGAATAGCTCTATCATCATAGATTCTAGATATATCATGTGTTTTAATGTTAGTAATTTCTAACCCTTCTAGTCCATTGTTTTTTAACCATTCTTTAATATCTGGAATCTTTTCTGGATCTTGTGCTCTTGCTGTAAAGATAACTATTCTTATTCCATCATCAATCCATTTCTTAACTCTATCCAACATCTTAGGAATAGCTTTACCGACATGACCTTCACCTTTCCACCCATCATACTCAGCTAATGTTCCATCTAAATCCACACCATAACATTCAGTTTTTTCCATTATTTTTATCCTTTTGAATCAATATTGATAGAAACTATTTTTTCTTTTAAACTATTTCTTCTTTCAACCCAAATTTCTAATTCTTTTCTAAGAGCTTTTTCAACTCTTTTTCTTTTACTTGGGTCTGTTATATTTTTTAGATTCTTAATATCTGTTTGTATTAATGAAATAACTTTTTCACATTCTACATAATAACATTTATTATAACATTGAGTATTAGACCCACAAGCTTTTCTACATTTATCAGTTCCATATCTATATATGTATACAAACATTACACCAATTGGAAAAAATCCAAAAGAAGTAATTGAAGCTACAACTCCATACATCATTACTTTTTTGAATAAAGATTCAAAATCTCTTAACTTTCCCCCATATCTTTTTTCTAACATAATATAATTTAAGTCTTCCACCAATTGATTACGATGCATAACTATTACTCCTTTTTATATATTGATTACGAGGCATAATTACTCCTCAATTTTTGTTCTTAAGTCTTCTAAAGCAATTCTATCTTTTAATATTAAAAATCTGCTAGCTCTCCACAACTTAGTTGGTACTCTAACAAACCCACATCTTGTTTCTATTGTAATAGTAAATATACTAACCTCTTTTATCCTACCTTTCTTTCCATAGATTTCAATTGGACTACCAATAGATATATATTGATCTAATCTAAATTGAATATAACCAGCTAAAGCTTCTGCTATTACTTTAAGTAGTAAAAAGAAAGTAGCAATTAATACAAATGTAATAACTAAACCAACTATGTTAGTCTTTATTATTTGTTGTATCGCTATAATTATTTCATTAGTATCTGGCATAGTATGATCCTTAAAAAGGTACTTGTAGTTGAGCGCCCCATATAGTATTTGAATCTTCATCTATTCCTACAAATGGTGAGAAGAATAAGTTTTTAACAAATGGTAAATGTTTAGCAACATTATATTCAGCTGGTGCAACAAATAAATAACTATGTTCACTACTAACTCCAAACCCTACTCCTAAGAATCTCCAGTCCATATCAACTTCTGTTCTACCATAACTAAACATACTAGCTTCTAATGAAGGAAAAGGATCATTGGCAATATTTACACCCAATGATAATCTTGGATTAAACATAAAAGACTTTTCCTTTGGAGGTTTCTCTACCCAACTAACACTATCAATATCTATAGGAAATTTCTTTCCTTTATCAGCTTGGAATATATCACTAGTCATATATGCTTCAACATAAGCATCTGACCTATCATCATTCTCACCAAGAGCTATTTTAGTATGAAGTTTAATTGGATAAGTACCAGTAGTCCATTTCTCAGCACCTTCTATGTTAGGACTATACATTGCCCAACTCCAAGGTATCTCAGATTTATCAGATAGTTGTTTCTTTATAACTGTCTCAACATAATCCTTAGATTTATCCTCAGCATCCTTATATATAAAACCTATCTGTTCTTTAAAGTCTTGTTTTAAACTAGCTACTATTTCACCCATAGCTACTATCTGTTGATCTCTTGCTTTAGCCATATCAGTTACTTGAGTGTTTAGAGTTGCTATTTGTGCTTGAAGTAATTTGTTATTAAACTCAACTCTTTGAGATACAATATTAGATGATAGTTGAATCATTTGCTCATTATATAGTTGATCTTTCTTATCCATTAAGTCCATAACTTTAGCAATTACTGGCATCGCTAAAATAAAACATCCGACAACAACCGCTATAGTTGAAACAGTCTTAACACTTAACCAAATCTTTTCAAAGTTCATATCACACCTCTCATATTTATTATATGTTCTAAAAACATATAAAGGAAACATAATATATTATATTGAACATATTTAAAATGTAATTAATCTTTATCTATTAATTTTAAGAAATTCTTTTTTGGTGTTGGTTTTATACCAGAAGCAGTAGATGTTTTTTTAACATAACCTAAAGTATCTATTATTTGTTTGTGACATGCTATTAACATTACATTCAACTCATGCCAATCAAGTTTAATAGCCATTGTTTTAACTGAAGCTATGGAGGTTTCTATTGATCTCATATGTTGGACAAACATCTTAAGTTGTTCTGTTTTATTAGTAACACTCTTATTCTTAGGAGATTTTGATTTACCACCATCTATAATTTCAAAAGTCATATTATACCCCCTGTGTAGTATTTATAATATGTTCATATTATTTATAAAGGAGTAAATATCATGAGTGATAAAATATCATCAATTGGTGCAACAGGTGAGCATCCTTTTGCAGAGATAACCACATGTTGGAATTGTGATACAGAGATAGATAGAGAGGATAATACTTTAGTACCTGATGGGCACTATGGATATGAGTGCCCTAACTGTGGTGAGTCATTAAGAAATCATAAACTATATGGAGAGGGTAGAGAACTTGATCTTGGAAATCCTGACAATAGAACATGGTAAAAAAATACAACAAAAAAAAAGAGATAGTATTAAACTAAACTATCTCTTTTTTTGTTAAAGATTATAAACCAATGGTATGATTCTTCAGATCACCAAAGTTAGAAAACTTTACGACATTTCCACCTTTTCTTAATTTAGCAATCGTCTGCTGCATAGAAGAATTTTGATTCTTTAAATCTTTGATTATATCTTCAAGTCTTTTGTTTTCCGCCAGTTCAGCATTAATTCTTGTTTGAACCTCCTCTTTTGGAAGACATGAATCTTTAAAGGTATTAAGTTCTGATCTAAGATTTATATTATCCTGTTGTCTCTTAATCATAGTATCATGCATCTGTTGCACTTTATAATCACATTCTTCTTCAATCGTTTCAAACTTATCCAACAGTGTGGCATAATCATTTTGCAGGCTGACTATGTAAGCAACAACATCTCTTCCAACTTTAGCATCAGGCAGTTCCATTCCTTCAAGAGGATTATCAATAACCAACTCAGAAGAAACTTCTTTAACCGGAGCTTTAACCGGAGCTTTAGAAACCAACTTAACACTTGGCTGAGGTTCTGGATCTGCCAATGTATGCATAAGTTCCTTGCATTTTTGTAAATATAGACAACTGGTTAAAAATCCTTTTTTATTCATGATTGTAAGACATTGGCGAATAGTATTTACATTAAGACCAGATGACTTATGAATTTGCATGGATGTAAAAGATCTAGTATTGTTCTTTAAACAATATACAGTAATTGATAAAACAACCAATATGAACCTTGGAGTTATTGGCAGATTATGATCTCTTAAAATATCACACGCTACCTTCAATCTATCCTTTGGTACAATACCTTTGATAAAAATATTATTGGATACTTCATCAATACCCGATTTAACATCTTCTAATTTTTCTTCTACATCTGGTACATTATCAAGATCATAATAAAGTTTTGAACCAACAGAAGATACTTTCAATAATCCCTCTTCACCCCACTTTTTTAACATTGATTTTATTCCATAAGTTTTAATCCCAAAATCAGTTATCAAAGTTTCTCTTACTTCTTCTGGAGTTATCGTAGCCTCTGGGTTAGTCAAGATCATTTCAAGAACAAGTTTTTTAATTCGACTATCATTTTTCATAACGTCTCCTTTATTTTGAATTACATTTAGGACATGATTCTTTATATTCTATTGTTTCAAGATGAGTGTTACAGACACTACATCTAATCGGGTTATAGAATTCCCTTTCATCTGAGAAAGATGATGGAGTATCACCAATAGTTTCACCATCAGTATTCTTGATTGGATGAAGCTCTCCATAACACCAGCTTTGCATGGCGTCTTCCTCAATCACTTCATCCCGCTTTAGTTTCCTATAAACCTTTGGTTTACCATCAACAGTTTTGACATACTTTAGATTTTCCCTTATCAAACTTCCTAATGATTCTCTCATACTCACCTCCAATTAAAGTTAATACAATTTACAATAATCTATCTATCTTAGTTATTAATATATATAGTAGTTGAGTTTATATATAAATCGAACCGTCCTATTTTTTAGAACAAAAAATAAAGATTATGGAGGGAAGTTTAAATATGAAATTAAAAAAATATTTAGAACAGATTCAGCAAGATGAATCTATGGAAACAAGACAAAGGCCAGCGAGCTTGCGCTGCGGCGTTCGTTCGTGCTGTCAATGATGGCGGAGCTCCACCAATCCCACTTCAAGAAATTATCGAAGTTGCTCGAGTGAGCATCGAAATCGCGGAATCGAATAAATGAGCGAAGTCACAAAGCCAACCGTCGACATCATTGCGGGCGCTCGCCCCAATTTCATGAAGATTGCACCGATTATTCGGGCGATTGAAGCGAGTCAAGCAAAGGGCGGTCGTCTGAGCTATCGCTTAATCCATACCGGACAGCATTATGACGCCAAGATGTCTGGTGATTTTTTCACGCAGCTTGGTATTCCAGCACCTCATTTCAATCTCGAAGTTGGTTCTGGAACGCAGGCGGAGCAAACAGCAACCATCATGACTCGTTACGAGAAGTTGCTGCTGGAAAAACGAAGTGAACTTTGCCTTGTCGTGGGAGACGTCACCTCGACGATGGCGTGCGCGATCGCAGCGCAGAAACTTTGCGTGTCTGTGGCGCATGTCGAAGGCGGCATTCGTTCTGGTGATTGGACGATGCCCGAAGAGATCAATCGAATGGTGACGGATTCGATCACGAATTACTTTTTTACGACAAGTGAAGTCGCCAATGCGAACTTGCGCCGATCTGGAGTTGCCGACGACCGAATCTTCTTCGTCGGCAATACGATGATTGACACATTGCTTGCAAATATGTCTCGTTTGCAACCGCCAGCGTTCTGGAATGAACTTGGCCTTGTCGAGAAGAAGTACATCGTGCTCACGCTGCATCGCCCGAACAATGTCGACGGCGAAAACACTCTTGCTGCAATGCTGAAGGCTGTTGGCAAAGGCGCACGCAATTTGCTAGTGATCTTCCCTGTCCATCCGCGAACTGCGAAGACCCTGAAATCAATCGAAGGACTTTCAAACAATTTCCATTTCGTAGATCCCCAGCCGTATTTAGAGTTCA
>ERZ889078.1368-NODE-1368-length-19487-cov-7.727614_pt1 | contig 19487 bp, 16 predicted proteins | sample MGYA00521266_ERZ889078 | MGnify/ENA primary metagenome ERZ889078 (study PRJEB32303, sample SAMEA104408618) | aquatic metagenome | biome: Brackish water; feature: Pelagic; material: water | place: Baltic Sea | collected 2014-06-16T06:34:00 | depth 76,534 m ...
GTGTTCGCGAGACTGCCTGGTCTACCGTCATGGACGAAACGATGATCGAGGCCGTTTACGCCATCCGAGCCTCGGCTTTTGCTTGTCTCGCCAAGACATCTTCCACGCCAACGGCGTCCACGACCGTCGTCGTGAACGCTGCGCACGTAGCGCTTTGCGTGATCGCGCTCTACGAGAGGTTCAGCCAGGGCGATCCTGCTCTCGCCAGCATCGACCTCGACAACAACCTCATCGTCCAGCAGGAACGCCGAGACCAAGGCACGTCTGAGGATTGGCGGCACCGTGCTGGCGTCATGCAAACGGCAAGGGCTCAACCCAGCCGTCGCTGTGCGCGACGGCGGTGCTGCCACCGCGGCGGGTCTAGCGAGACTGTTCCCGGAGGCAGAGCAGCGCGGCGACAGTCGAAACGCCGGTCAGTACATCGAGCGTCGGCTCAAAGGCCTGACCAGCTACGCCGACAGGGTGCACGCTGAGCTTGAGCTCTTGGCCGAGGAATTCGGGCAAGAAGCGGTTGTGTCGGCGATGGTGGTGCTACATCTGGCCGGAAGGATGAAGCGTTGGCGGACAAGCAGCGCCAAACGTGAGCGCCTGGAGCAGCTCAAGACAGCGCGGGCTGCGCTCGAGGCGACCGGCCGGGGTGACGACGTGCTCTCGGCGGTGCATCCCGTATTTTACCGACGACATCGGGCGAGTACGTCGATGGGGCCGGTTCAAGTCGACCTCGGCCTGGGGGCCGCTGATGGGGCAACCGGCCGGCGACTTGCTAACGCATCTCGGCGACGCGCCAGCGCGCTAACCGGACCGCAGATCTGGCGACGTTTCGCAGCTCGTTTCCCGTCCGGGGGACGGGCATTTTGTGTTGCCCAAGTTGTCGGAAATTGGGAGTTTGGGATCGGTCCCCGCGTTCGTGTCGCTCGTGGAGCAGTACCATAGCCGCCTGGTTGGTGGCTGAAGCAAGCGCGACCTGCCCGTCGGGGGCTCGTCTCGCGCGCGGGTCGACGTCGACGAACTACAGCGCGCGACGGCGGCTGGTATACACCTCGAAGGCGACCAAGATCGTGGCGCAGGCCTACAAGTCTACCTATACGTCGAGCTTCTACGGCACGTAGACGATCGACAGCGCGTTCTACCGTTTGGCGGGCAAGCAGGTCGAACTCGCGGCGATCACGGATTCGGGCACGGTGGACTGCACAAACAACTATTGGGGCGGATTTACGGGCTTTGATAGGCGTTTCGTCTTGTCGCGTACCAACGCCATCAACTTCCAGGCCTTGCTACTCACCCGGGGTCAGGCAGTCACAAGGCTGCCCGACCGGCGCGGCGATCCGCAGGCGACGCTCCAAATCCTTCAGCGCCGTGCGCACGCCCTCTTCGATGACGGGGTGATAGAAGGGCATGCTCAACGCCTGCTCCACGGTCATCCGCTGCTGAACCGCCCATGCCAGCAGGTGGGCGATGTGCTCCATGCGCGGACCGACCATCTCGGCGCCGAGCAGCGTGCCATCGCGCCGGTCGCCGTGAATCCGCAACAACCCTTTGTTGACGTTCATGACCCGAGCGCGGCCCTGGTCGCCGTAGTTCACCTCGCCGGTGCACGCGGTGAGCGGATCAATCTGGGCGCCGCGCTGGCCGACAAACGCGAGATTGGGGTCGGTGAAGACGACGCCCATGGGCAGCCGCCGTGGGGAGACATGCACATCCGGGAAGTGCGCCGCGTTGAGGCCCGCAGCGCGACCATCGTCTGCGGCTTCATGCAGAATCGGGTGCAGGTTGTTGACGTCGCCGGCCATGAAGATGGGGGCCTCTCCGAGCTGCAAGGTGAGTGGGTCGAGGGCCTCGGGCACACCGCGTGCGTCGAGCGCCACGCCAGCAGCCCCCAGCGCTAGCCCATACAGCGCTGGTCGGCGGCCAGCGGTGATGAGCAGCTTGTCGTAGGTCTCCTCGCGCGCCACGCCGTCTCGGTCGGTGAACCAAGCGCGCACACGGCCGCCCTCGAGGCGTTCGGCGCGGGTGACAGGTGAGTCGAGGTGCAGATTCAGCGTCTCGGAGAAGATGCGTATGGCCTCGGCGCGCACTGCGGCGTCCTGTAGACCGCCGAGGCCACCGCCTACACCCACGATGGTGACGGCGACACCCAGCCGCGCCAGGGATTGGCCGAGCTCCAGGCCGATGACACCAGCGCCGACCACCAGCACGCTGCTGGGCAGGTCGGTCCACTCGAACACGCCGGCGCTGTCGACCATGGCGTCGCCGAGATCGTGGAATGGCGGCGGCACAAAGGGCACGCTACCGGTCGCGATGACGGCGGCGTCGAACTGGATAGTGCATGGTGTGGGCCCATCGACGTCGAGGGTGTTGGCCCCGGTGAAACGCGCCCTGCCCTGGAGCAATCGACCAGCGGCGGCGTGCGCCTCCGTGGCCTCGACCACGAATCCGACGAAGCGGTCACGCTCGCTTCGCACCCGCGACATGACCGCGCGCCCGTCGATCTGGACCTCGCCGCTGATCACACCAAGCGCCGAGGCAGCGCGAACGTGGTGCGCGGCGTCCGCAGCGGCGATGAGCAGTTTTGAGGGCATGCATCCGACCCGCGCGCAGGTCGTCCCGTACGGGCCGGGATCGATCAGAAGGGTTGATTTTCCGGCCTGCTCGGCGGCGTGGCGCGCGTTGAGGCCCGCCGTCCCCGCGCCGATTACGGCGACATCAACGCGCCGAACTGCGCGGGTGGAATCGGCAGAACGTGAGTTGGACAACGACATGGGCGAGCTCCGTAATGACGGTGAGAATACCAGCGTCGGTCGTGACACTGCTGAGACAGACGGGCATGCGCAGCTTGTGTTACGGTCGTCGGCCGCTACAGATTCTACACCGACCCGGGCGGCGCGGCTCGGCGTTGCGTTCGTCGCAGCGGGTCAGCTGCGTAGTGAGTTACCAAAGGCTTGGGATCATCGCCTGCGCCACGTGTGGTAGCGCTCCACCCAGCTGAGGAGTTTGAGCGGCACGTGCTGCTTCTTCCAGACGCCCGCCACCATTTTATTGGCTTCGGCCAGGGTCGGGTAGGCATGGATGGTGCCCAGGATCTTGTTCAGGCCGATGCCGTGTTTCATGGCCAGCACGAACTCCGCGAGCAGGTCACCGGCATGGGCGCCGACGATGGCCACCCCGAGGATCTTGTCCTTGCCGGGCGCGGTCAGCACCTTGATCCAGCCGTGATCCTCGCCCTCGGTGATGGCCCGGTCCAACTCCGCCAGCTCGAAGCGGGCGACCTCGAAATCGATGTTCTTGTCCCGGGCCTCGTCCTCGCTCAATCCGACACGCGCCACCTCCGGGTCGGTGAACGTGCACCAGGGGATGACGCTGTAATCCACTCGGAACTTTTTTAGCTGGCCGAACAAAGCGTTGACCGACGCGTACCACGCCTGAAGGGCGGCGGTGTGGGTGAACTGGTAAGGGCCCGCCACATCTCCGGCGCATAGAATATTCGGGAAATTGGTGCGGAGGAAGGGATCGGTCTCGACAGTTCCCCCCGCTTCGAGGCGCACCCCCAGCTCGCGCAGGCCGAAACCGTGGGTATTTGCCTTGCGCCCCACAGCGACCAGGATGCTGTCGAACGCGACCTCTACCAGCGATCCGCCGTTCTCGCAGATCAGCACTTTCCCGGCGTCTTGGACCCGGACCTCCGTCGCCGCGTGGCCGGTGAGTACCCGCACGCCCTCTGACTCGAAGCGCCGCCGGATGAACGCGGAGACGTCCTCGTCCTCGCGAGACATGAGCCGCGGCCCCATCTCAACTTGGGTGACGTGCGAACCGAAGCGGGCGAAGGCCTGGGCCATCTCGCAGCCAATGGGACCGCCGCCGAGAACGACTAGCCTCTTCGGCAGCTCCCGCAAACGCCAGAGGTTGTCCGACGTTAGAAAATCGATCTCGTCCAGACCCTTGATCGGAGGAACGAAAGGCACGGCGCCGGTGGCGACGATGATGGCCCGGGTGGTCAGGGTCCGGCCGTTCACCTCCACGGTCCAGGGCGAGGCGATCCTGGCAGACCCCTGCACCACTTCCACCCCCAGGGAGGTGTAGCGCGCCACCGAGTCGTGGGGCTCGACCTTGGCGATGACCCGCTGCACCCGCGCCATCACCTCGGCGAAATCGAACTCGATCTGCATGTTGCCAACGCCGAATTCGCCCGCTCGGCGGAAGTAGGAGAGCAGCCGCGCCGAACGGATCAGCGCCTTGCTTGGCACGCAGCCGGTGTTGAGGCAGTCACCTCCCATCTTGTGTTGTTCCACCAGGGCGACCTTCGCTTTGACGGCCGCGGCGATATACGAGGCGACCAGTCCGGCCGATCCGGCGCCGATCACCACCACGTTGAAGTCGAACTTTTTCGGTTTGGTGTAGCCGCTAAAGGCTCGGCGCGCTGTCACGAAGTCGACTATTTTTCTGGCCGCCAGGGGAAAGATGCCCAGCAGGGCGAAGGAGACGAGGAGCGCGGGAGAGAGGATCTCCGAGAGGCTTTGGACGTCGCCGAGCGCTGTGCCTGCGTTGACGTAGACCGCCGTCGCCGGGAGCATCCCGAGCTGACTCACCCAGTAGAACGCGAGGGTGCGCAGGGGCGTGAGGCCCATGGCTAGGTTGATGACGAAGAACGGAAAGATCGGTACGAGGCGCAGGGTGAAGAGATAGAAGATGCCCTCCTTCTCCACTCCGGCGTTCATCGCCCGCAGCCGCTCGCCAAAGCGCGCCTGCACCCAGTCGCGCAGTAGAAAACGGCTGACGAGGAAAGCCAGCGTCGCGCCGATCGTGGAGGCAAAGGAGACGACGACAAGCGCCGGCCAAAAACCGAACAGCGCCCCGCCGGCTAGGGTCATGATGGCGGCGCCGGGGAGCGACAGGGCCGTGACGACGACATAGATGGCGAAGTAGGCGCCAAGGGTCCGCACCCTACGCGCGGCATAGAACTGCCGAAAATCTTGCTGGCGCGCGTTGAGGTAGTCGAGGGTGAGATAGCGATCGAAATCGAAGATGAAGAATAACCCGATTACGCTCGCGATCAGGACCACAAGGACGACCTTGGCTGTTTTTCCTTTCATTAGGTCGCACCTCCTCTCGACGGAACGTATCCGATTTCTGCTTGGATCATGGGCTTGTAGGTTGAAGATCTGTCTAACCTATGAAGTGTGAAGTGGTCATATCCGGCCCGCATGAGGAGCGTCATGGCAAACCTGCAAGATCTTCCGCTTTTGTTGCGCGCTCGCCTGCGGCTCTATACGTGGCGCCGCGTCGATCCGGTGCCCAAGGCGCGTCTCTCTCGACCGTTGCGGGCGTGCCGCGTCGCCTTGGTCACCACCGCGGGCCTCGTGCCGCCCGGCCTTGTGCCCTTCGACATGGACATGCTAGGCGGCGACTTCAGCTACCGGATCATCCCTGGCGATATTGATGTTTCAACGTTGCAGGAGTTCCATCGCAGCGAGACCTTCGATCATGCTGGAATCGCCGAGGATCCCAACCTCGCTTTCCCCTTGGACCGCCTCCACGAGCTCGCCGTGTCGGGCGAGATCGGCGAGGTGGCGCCGCGGCACCTGTCGTTCATGGGCTCGATCACGGCGCCTGGGCGGCTGATCAAACGGACCGCGCCTGAGGCGGCCCAACTCCTGCGCGACGATGCGACCGACATCGCGCTCCTGGTGCCGGTCTGACCCATGTGTCATCAGGCGGTCGGCCTGATCCAAGCAGAACTCGAACGGCGTGGTATCGTGACGGCGTCTGTGACGCTGCTACCCGAAATCACCCGAAAGATACAGCCGCCGCGCGCCCTTGCGCTGCCCTTTCCGCTGGGCTATCCGATGGGTGCGCCCAATGCGCCCGCGTTGCAGCGGGGTATCCTGCGCGACCTGCTTGCCCTCTGCGAAGTCGATGAGGTACCCCTTCTGCGAGAGGAGCGGCGATGACCGAGCGGGCCTGTATTTGTGTGTTTGCGCGGCCTGCCATCCTCGGGCAGACCAAGACGCGGCTGGCTGCGGCGGTGGGTGACGCGGCGGCGGCCGACCTAGCGCGGGCCTTCTTTGCCGATGCTTGGGCCAGCGCGCATAAACAGCCCAACGCCCAATGCGTGCTGGCCACGACGGCTCAACCGGGCGGGACCCTTAATCTCAGTCCGGACACCGAAGTCTGGCTGCAGGGGCAGGGGGATCTGGGCGCGCGCATCGAGCGGATCCTACGCCGTGGCTTGGCCGCGGAGCCGCTGGCATTCGCCGTCGCTGCCGACGTTCCCGGGCTGCCACCACGCCTGTGGCACGCGGCGCGCCAGCTGCTGAAGGAGGCGGACGCCGTCATCGGTCCTTGCGACGACGGTGGTTTCTACTTGCTCGGCCTGCGCCGGTGTCCGCCGGGCCTTCTGGCCGCCGTCCCTTGGAGCGCAGCCGAGACCTGCGCGCGGACGGTCGCGCGGTTGGAGGCGGCGGGTATGCGCGTGCGGCAGCTGGAGCCGTGGTTCGACATCGATGAACTGCCTGATCTCTGGCGGTTTCGCGGGCTGTTGCAGCGCGGCGATGTCGTGGCGCCGAACACGCGCCAAGTCCTGGCCGACCTCGCGACGGCTGGCATCGACGTCGGGCAAGGATGAGCGGTCTGCGCAGCCACTACCGCGTCAGTGTGATCATTCCGACCTTGAACGAGGCGCTGCGCATTGGCGCGCGCTTGGACGAGCTGGCGGCGATCGGCGGCTGGTACGAAATCCTCGTCGTCGACGGCGGCAGCACCGACGGTACGCGCGCCATCGCCCAACGACCCGGCGTTCAGTTGATCGACGGGCCACGTGGCCGCGCCAGCCAGATGAACGCCGCCGCAGCGCGCGCGACCGGCGACGTGCTGCTGTTTCTGCACGCCGACGTCGTGCTGCCCGCCGACGCGCACCGGTGGATCGCCGCCGCCTTGACCGACCCCAGCGCCACCGGCCAAAGCGTGGTAGCCGGAGCGTTTCGCACTTGGACCGTCGCCGACCTCGAAGGCCACTGGTGGGCCCCAGCGCTGCACCTTGCCGACTTGCGTTCCCGCTACAGTCTGCTGCCATATGGCGATCAAGCCCTGTTCGTGCGCGCCGCGGCGTTCACCCTGGTCGGCGGCTTTCCGGACCAGCCCTTGCTTGAGGACCTGGAACTCAGCCGCCGCCTTCGGCGCATCGGTCGGATCCGCACGGTGCGAGCGCGGGTGCGCGTCTCAGGCCGACGTTTCCTGCAACATCCCATCTACTATACGTTTCTTGTCAATGTGTTGCCGGCCATGTACTACTTGGGTGTGCCAGCGAGGACGCTCGCGCGGCTCTACGGAAATCCGCGCTAGGACGCAGAAACGGTCACCATCGGCAAGGCCGAGACCTGGATTGGTGACAAGCAATAGTGACAAGCGATGAGGTCATTATCGCAGCGCCCCGCCGCAGCTTGATCCGGCGCCGGCCGTGCAGCCGTAGCAGTGTCCGCCCGTTGCGATGTGGGCGCGCTCCAGCTCGGCGAAGGGATCCGCGCTCCAGACCGAGCGCTCGCCCGCACCGAGGGGCAACTCAAGCATCTGGTTGAAGTCGCAGTCGTAGAGTTGACCGTCCCAGCCCACGCTGACGAGCGACCGGCACATCAACTCACCCACGGTGGCCGGGTTGAAGTGGCGGACCAGCAAGCTCATGTAGCCTTCGAGGGCACCAGCGCGCAGCAGCGCTTCGGCGAAGCGCTTGATGGGCAAGTTCGTGATCGTGAACAGGTCATGGAATTCGATGCCGAATAGCCGCGCCAACTCGTCCTTGTATTGCGCCTCTAAAATATGCTGGGCCGGAGGCAGGGACGCGCCGCCCGGGTTGTAGACTAGGTTCAGCTTGAGCCGCGACCCGGGTCGCCCGTAGCCCAAGTCGTTGAGCAGCAGCAGCGCTTGGATGCTCTTATCGAATGCGCCCTTACCGCGCTGTTTCTCGACGTTTGCGGCGCTATAGCACGGCAGACTAGCGACCACCTCGACTTCGTGGGCGGCCAAAAAGGCGGGAAGGTCGGCTAGACCCGGCTCGAAGAACACGGTCAGATTGCAGCGATCGATGACGCGCCTGCCAAGCCGTCGTGCCTCGGTGACGAGCCAGCGAAAGTCCGGATTGAGCTCGGGCGCGCCGCCGGTGAAGTCGACCGTGTCGATGCCCGGATGGCGCGACAGCAGCGCGATGATGCGCTCCGCGACATCGCGCTGCATGATCTCGGTACGCTTGGGCCCGGCGTCGACGTGGCAGTGGTGGCAGGCCATGTTGCAAAGCTTACCCAGGTTCACTTGCAGGGTGCGCACTTGCGCGCGCACGAGTGGTCCGGCGCCGTGATCGGACACCGTGCGTTCGAATGCTCGAACGGTGCCACCACGCGCCAGAGCGACGGAGTTGGCGGCGATCGTCGAGATAGTAGACATGAACCTCTCCCGTCCAATAACCGGTTCAATCCGAAGATGTGAGGCGCACGGTGCACAAGCAGAGCGCCGGCAGATCGCTCAAACGGCTGATACCACGACATGTAACTCTAATCGCCCTCTCACAGGGTCCTCGCTGCCGCCGGTTTGTTACATCCTTTGTTCAGTCCAATACGATACCCAGGTTGGGGCGCGCGCCCGGCGCGCTTCTCGTTACCCTCACGCCCGCGAGGCATGCCGACTGGTTCGCCGGTTCGATACTTGGCGACGCTTGGAGTGATGGGCCCGCCCCCCAGCTCGCTCACCGTCCGCGGTGAACCGCTGCGCCGTGCCGCGTGACGGATCACACCCGCTGCCGTGGCAACGCCGCTCAACAAAGGCGACGCTCAGAAATGCACCACCGCCTGCAGCAGCGCCACCACGCCGTACGTGCCGAACTCACTGCCCAGGCGCGGCGCGAGCGGGTTGCTCAGGTCGGGCGCGTCGCCGATGCCGCCGTAGACGGACGCCATCAGGTTCGCGCCTGCGGCCACGTCCCACTGCAACGTCGCGGCGAGCAGCGCGGACGGGTCGCGCAGGTTGGCCATCGCGGTGCCGGAGAGGGTCCACAGGTCGCCCGCCTTCCAGCTGAGCAGCGCCGCGCCGTAGAGCCGACCGACCACATACGACGTGCCACGTTGCAGCGCTGGGGCCGAGAACGCCTTGAGATAGCCGCCCGGCGAGCCAGCGCCCGGCCCGTTCCACGCCACCTCGGCGCTCACGGTGATGTCGGAGCCGATCCGGTCGACGCCGAAGCTGGCGCGCAAGGCGTCAAAACCGTTCGGTCCGCCCGGTGGCACGTCATCCAGCGACCACGGCGCCGCGACCTCGGTGCGGATCTTCCAGACGTCGACCAACAGCGTCACCCCCGCCGCGGCCCACAGATCACGCCACTGCTTGGCGGCCACGACATACGCCTCGACGTGGTCGCCTCCGTAGGCCACGCGCAATCCCCCCGACAATTCGGCCCAGGAGCCGCGGTCGGCGATGACCAGATCCATCTCGATGTCGTCACGCGGATACATCAGCGCGCGCAACGCGTCGACGCCGCGCTTCTCGATCCGGTCGAGCTCGAACGGGCTCTGCTGCACCCACACGTCAGCTACGGGGATGACGCTCGCGAACCCCCACGTGATCGCCTGCCGCCCCAGCTTCAGGTCCGCGACGGGTGTCTCCACCGTCAGCTTCAGTCGGTCGAGGTCGTGCTGCACCGCGAAGCCGTCCCCTTTCGCCAGCGTCGTGTTCAAGTCGAGCCAACGCTTGGGCGGCGCGCTAGATCCGACGCCGATCAGCGAGCCCATCCCGGTCGTCTGCGGCGGCGCGCTGAGGTTCCACAGCACGCGATTATGCACGTCGAGCCGCGCGATTTTGCCGAGATCTAGGCCCCAACGCACCCGCAGCGTGCCGCCTTGAAAGGCGCTGTCCTCGGGGATCAGACCCTTCGCCACACCCTCGCTCGCCCAAGGCAGGTGGGTCACGCCCGTGGCTTGCTGCACGTAGCCAGACAGCACCAGCCGCGCCGGGCCGCGGTTGAAGAGCTCGGTCGCCGCCGCGTCGGGCGCACAAACAGTCGCGCAGAGCAGCGCCATCACCGCAAGCAGCCCACGATTGCGGCCGCTGAGCTGATCCAAACCAGCGTTCACGCGTCACCCTCGTCGGGTTGCGCCAGCTGACCGCTGCGCAGCCGAATGACGCGACGACACCGCTCGATCACCTGCGAATCATGCGTCGAGAACAGGAAGGTGACCCCCAGCTCTTTGTTGAGCTCCAGCATCAGATCCAGCAGCGCCTCGCTCGTCTCCCCGTCCAGATTCGCCGTCGGCTCGTCCGCCAGCACCAGCCGCGGCTTAGCCGCCAGGGCCCGCACCACCGCCACGCGCTGCTGCTGTCCACCGCTCAGCTCGTGCGGGCGCCGCTCGCTCATGTCCAGCAACCCGACCCGCTCCAGCAGCGGCATCACGGTCGCTTTGCGCACCTCCGGCGGCACCCCCCGCAGCTGCAGAATGAACTCCGCGTTCTCGCGCGCCGTCAGCACCGGGATCAGGTTGTACGCCTGAAATACAAAGCCGATGTGCTGCAAGCGATAGTTGGCCGCGTCAGTGCCCGTCATCTCCGAGATGACATCCTCCTCGATCAACACGCGCCCCTGCGTCGGTCGGTCGAGACAGCCGATCAGGTTCAGCAGCGTCGTCTTCCCCGAACCAGAGGGCCCCGCGAGCGCCGTGAACTCGCCTTTGTCGAGGTCGACCGTCACGCCGCGCAGCGCGTGCACGTCGATCTCGCCTTGCCGGTAGGTGCGGTGCACGTCTTGTACTCGAATCAAAGCGCTCATGATTGTTCCCCATATGCCTTTCAGGACGTGCTACGCCAAGCACCACCGCTACTCGTAAAACCGCATCGCTTCCGACGGCGCCATCCGCGTCGCTTTCCAGGCCGGATACAGCGCGCTGAGCATCACCAGCGTCCCGGCTCCGACCGTGGCAGTCAGCCATTTGACGGGTCGCAGCTCACTGCGCAGCACCATGTCGCCCATGTCGATGCCGCCCACGCCCATCTCGACGCCGTACAGCTCCGCCACGTCGAGGCCCCAGTGCTGCAGCGCCAAGTGGGCCGTAAAACCAAGCAGAAAGCCCGCTGTCAGCGAGACCAGCGTCAGCACCGCCGTCTCCAGAATCAGCAACCCTGCGATGCGCGGCCCCGTCACGCCCAGCGCGCTCAGCAGGCCGAACTCGCGCACGCGCTCCATCACCACCATCAAGAAGCTGTTGGCGATGGCAAACGCCACGATGATAAAGAGCACGATGAGAAACACGTAGTTAAACGCGTCGTCGATCTCAATGAAGCCGACGATCTCCGGCATGGCCTGCTGCCACGTCAGCACCTCGCGCGTCACTGTCTTACCGGCCACTGTTTTGCCGCCTTTCTGCGCTCCTGGCCCGGAATCCCAGGCGTTCAGCGTGGCGAGCACGGCGGTTTTTATGGTCTCGGAAGCCAGCGTCATGTCGGCGACGATGCCCAGCTCATGCACCTGAGACCCCTTCAACCCCAGGGCGCTGCGCGCGCCAGCCAAGTTGGTGTAGGCGATAGCTCTGTCGAGGTCGCGCGAGCCCGTGGCGATCACCCCCGTCACCAAAAACAGCGCCCGTCCCACCTCGCCGTCGGCCCGGTTTGAGGTCAGCACCACCCGGTCGCCGAGTTTGACGCTCAGCTCCGCCATCACGCCCTTGCCCAGCACGATCGGGTGACCCAGCTGGCCGCCGTCCCCCGTCTTCGGCATGACCCCCTGCGTGAGCTTGCTGGTCGGATCAAACAGCGCCTTCTCCCGATCCGTATCGACCCCCTGCAGCATGATCGGCGCGCTGCTCTCCGACGTCGTCAACAGCCCGGCGATGAGCACCCGCGGCGCCACCTCAACCACCCCAGGCGTCGCGCGCAGCAGCTGCAGCAGGGCCGGCGGCGCGTCGATGATCTGGCTGGATTCTCGGTCTGCGTGGAAGCCCTTGGCGTGCACCAAGACGTGGCCACCCGCGATCTCCCCGGCTTTGTCGGCCAGGCTGCCATGCATGTCGTCGCCCATGCCCATGCTGAACAAGGAGAGGCCGTAGCTGCCGCCGATGGCGCTGATCAGAATGAGCGTGCGCACCCGGTTGCGCCACAGGTTGCGCCAGGCCATCAGGAACATCACCAACACGGTTGACTTGAACATGGCTCAGCTCCTCCCCGCGATGGTCGCCGCCGGTTCCAAGCGCATCGCCTTCCACGCTGGCCAGATACCTGCGAGCGTGCCCACGACCAGCATCACGAGCGTCGGCTCGAGGATGGTCGTGGCCCTGAGCTTGAAGAAGATGCGCTCATTGAAGGCGATGCCCATGTAGCTGAACGAGCCGCCGTCGGTGAACATCGACATGTCGAACCCCACCGCCGCGTGCCAGCTAGCGAGCGCCGTCCCCATCGCCGCGCCTAGCAACGCGCCGGCGAGGGCGAGCAGGAAGGTCTCGGTCAACACCAACCGAAACAACCGCGCCGGGCTCAGGCCAATGGCGAGCATCACCCCGAACTCGCGGCGGCGCTCCCAGGCGCTCATGCGTTGCGTGTTCACAATACTCAGGATCGCGATGAGGTAGATCACGAAGTAGAGCAGGCTGGTCGATTTGTCGTTGAGCTCCACCATTTTGAACAGATCGGGCGCCAACTCCGACCACGGCTGCACCAGCAGCGGCACGGCGGCGTTGAGGTCTTGCTCGTCCGGATCGACCTTGAGCGGCGCGCTGGCCATCTTGTGCTGGTCCGAGCGGAGGGCCTGTGTCAGCTGCGCGGCGACGAGGTTGACGTTGTCGAGGCGCGCCGTCTTGATCGCCAGTTCGTGGGTCCGGCCGTCTAAAACCCCGAGATAACGGGCGTCTTCGAGATGGATGAAGGCGGTGCTGCGATCGATGAGCTGATTGCCGGTCTCGACGACGCCGCGCACCACGAAGAGATCATTGCCCAGGGAGCCGTCGGTCGCCTGCAGAAACGCGACCACCTCTGAGCCTACTTTTACGTTGAGTTTCCGCGCCAGATCTTTGCCTAGCACCACCTCGTGCGGCCCGGTCTTCGACGGTTTGGCGCTCAGCCAAGCGCCCAGGGTCACCGCGCCCGCCACCGGAGTCACCTTCGGCTCCCGCACAGCATCGACGCCGACCAACCGGGTCACCTGCGACCGTCGCTCGTTGCCGAGCAGCCCCCACAGATGGACCCGCGGGCTCACCGCCTGCACCTCGGGCACGCCTTCAATCGTCTTCAGCATCGCCGCGCTGACCTCGAAACTGCGCTCAGGCCGCGCTTTTTCGGCGTAATCGGCGCGATGCACCTGCACCTGCCCGAGCTCCACGCTCGTCGCGCCGCGCACCATGGTGCCGCTGAAGCCGGCCATCATCGCCACGGTCCAGACCATCATGGCGACGCTTACGGCGATGCCGCCCGCCGTCAGCCCGCTCCGCCAGCCGTTGCGCAGCAGGTTGCGCGCCGCCATGGCGAGAAACGAGGTTCGTAGATTGCCCGCCATCGCATACCCCCAATCGCCAGCCCATCCACACGCGCGTCGGGTCGCGTTACCGCTTCGCCGCCCGCCGCAGACCACGCTTGGAGAACGTGCTCTCCGGCACCACGACGTCGAGCTCGAACCTCTCGTAGATCATCTCCGTGCGCTCCTTCGGCTTGTTGGCCGGCACCAGCACCATGCGGTGCGGAATCCTGCGCCCGGAGATGAGCTTCACGTCGTCATACGTCATCGTGCGAACGAGCTTGCCGCGATCGTAAAACTCCGAACGAATCGGGGTGAAGTGGGTGGCGTGCATCGTGAACAGCACCAGCGTGTAGACCACCGGCGCGCCGGGTTTGGGCTTCATCCGCGCGAGCAGCACCCGCGTCGCGCCCGCCATCTTCCAAGTCAGCTGGGTGGTGTAGTCCTTGTCCCAGCTGGTGTCGCGGATGAGGTCGTCATTGCTAAAGTGGCTACCCATCCAGCTTGAGCCCAGCAGCCCGCTCGGGATGCGGATGAGTCGGTCGGCGCGCGGCGCGTAGTTGTAGAGCTCCTCCTTGTTTTTCAGCGTCGCGGTGCCGGCCTCTCGCGTCGGCTTGCGAATCACCACCAGCGCTTGATCCTGCCCGCGGGTCCACATCTCCATGGTGAGCGTGCGTGTGCTGCGGCGTTTGACGACGTTCATCGTCATGGTGGCGTGGCTCGACTTCGAGCGATACAGGTCGTCGAGCTGCGCTAGCACCTGCTTGTTGGTCGGTAGCGGCGGCTCGGCTGCGTGCGTGGTCTGGCTGAGGAAGACGCTGCCGACCGCGAGGATCAGGCAGAGCAGGGTGGCGAGAGAGTGGCGAGTCATGGCGTGCTCCAGTCGTGTTCGAGCGTCACTGTAGGCGCGCTGAGCGTTCGGTCAATCCCGTACGGTGTCGCGAACGCTCAGCGATGCGCTGGTCAGAAGATCACGCGAAAACCGCGAAAAAGTCGACCGTTACGTCGTCGAGCCGGGCGTCGGAGCAGACGTCGTGGCCGACAGCAGCGCGTCATAAGCATCACCCGGCAAGGGGAACCAGCGCAGGTGCTGAAAGTCGTCGTTCAGCTCGGGATCTTGGGGTCGTGACCCACCGATCGCCGTCTCGCAGGCTCGCTTGACGGCCGCGTGCGCCGCCTCCACGTAGGTGCTCAACGCCCACTCAGGCTCCGTCGCGCGCCGAATGCGGTAGCTCATCCGGCCGCCGCGATAGCTCACGTCAGACAGCCGCAGCGGCGCGGCGCGGCGGCCGTTGCGATGGCGCCACATTCCAGTGTCGGGCTCGAAATCGTAATCGACCAGCAGCTTCCAGCCGTGCTCCGCGATGAACGCGACGGCCTCTAACAAGTACGTGAACACCGCCTCCGAGATGAAGTAGTTGAAGTTGACGCGCACCCAGCCGGGCTTGATGCCTTCGCAGCCCCGATTGATCTCCCGCTCGAACTCGTGGGACCGGTCCAGATCGATCTGCAGCAGGCGATGGCCATAGGGTCCAGCGCAGGAGCAGCCGCCGCGACTCTGGATGCCAAAGAGGTCGTTGAGCAGCGCGACGACAAAATCGTGATGCAGAAAGCCGGCGCCGTGCCGCACCACAAACGACACGATGGAGAGCCGCCACGCGTCCGGGTTGCCGAGGATCTGGAGGTTGTCGACCGCGGACCAGCGTGTGATGGCGCGTCGAATGAACTCGTGCTCGCGCGCCCGAATCGCCGCGGTGCCGACGGCCGCCTTGAGCTGAAAGACGAGGCCAGCCCGGATCGCGCCCAGGATATCCGGCGTCCCGCCCTCCTCACGGTGCTCGATGCTGGCGAGGTAGCTGTGCTCTCGCGCGTTCACATAGGCGACGGTGCCGCCGCCTGGGACAGTCGGCACCGCGCGGTCGAATAAGCGCCGCTTGGCGATCAACACCCCGGGTGTGCCCGGCCCGCCGATGAACTTGTGCGGCGAGAGGAACACCGCGTCCTTGTACGCCAGCGGATCGACCGTGGGGCCAGCGCTCGAGGCGTCGTCCGACGCGCTGCGTCCGGGGTTCATGTCGATCTGCACGTAGGGGCCCGCCGCCGCGAAGTCCCAGAACGCCAGCGCGCCGTGCCGGTGCAGCAGCGCGCTGATGCCGTAGGTGTCCGAGCCGATGCCGGTGACATTGCTCGCCGCTGAGAAGCTGCCGATGCGCAGCCGTCGATCCGCGTAGCGCTTCAACGCCGCCTCCAGCTCGGCCTGGTCGATGTGGCCGTCGCTGTCCTCCCCGATGCGCACCACGTCGCAGATCGACTCGCGCCACGGCAGCTCGTTGGAGTGATGTTCGTAGGGCCCGATGAAGACCACGGGGCGCTCCGAGGCCGGGATCTGGGCCGCAAAGTCGTAGCGGCCGTCGAGCGACTCGGGCAGCCGCAGGTCCAGCGCCCGCACCAGCTTGTCGATGGCGCCCGTCGCGCCGGTGCCGGTGAAGAGCACGACATCGTCTGGCCCCGCACCCACACACGAGGCGATGATCTGACGGGCGTCCTCGCGGAACGTGGTGGTCTGCAGCCCGGTGCCGCTGGTCTCGGTGTGCGTGTTGGCGTAACGCGGCATGACCTCTTGCCGCATGAAGTCTTCGATAAAGCTGAGGCTGCGCCCCGAGGCCGTGTAGTCGGCGTAGGTGACGCGGCGCGTGCCGTACGGGCCAACCAAGCACTCATCGGCGCCGATCATGCCTTCACGGATTGTGTCGATGAGGTGCTGGGTGTCTGTCGCGAGGTCCGGCGAGGCGGTCATAGTCGGGTCCTGGTTGGCATGAGGTCGGCGGCGGAGGCGGGGCAGCGCGAGCCAGCGCAGGGCTAGAATAGACTGATCTGGTCATCTTTTTGGGGAAGGCACACCCACGTGGCCCGGTTTGATGCGCAGCGGAGCCCGTGGACTAGCCCCTACGCTACGACTCTGGAGGCGGGCGAGCGCCGCGCTGTAACCGCGGGTCCGCGCGGCTGGTTGGCGGTTGGACACCTTGGTCCTGAACGACGCCGAATATGGTATGCCGCGCCATGTGCTGGCTGTGACAGGCCCGCCCATTGATGTGACCCCCTGCATGTGGAGCTCGCCCGCCATGAACCGTCTTCTGCTCTTGAGCTTCCTCCTGACCACTTTGGCCGCCTGCGGCTCTACTGGCGGCGCCGCGGCTGGCGCTTTCGACACAGGCATCGACGGCGGCGCTATTGGCCAAGATGGCTCCACAGCAGACGGCGGCGGTGGTGTGGACGCCGTGCGTTCAGCGGACGCCGAGGGTGACGTTGAACCGGACGGAGCGTCGGTCGACGTCGGTCCGCTCCCGGACGTGCTGACCTCAGACGCCGGAAATCCGGTCGATACGCAGCCAGATGCGGGCTCGAATGACACCGGCGTCGCTGGACGCAGCGATGTTCTGCCCAACGACGCTGGTGTTGACGCCGCGCCGGATGTCGCCCCAGACGTGGCCCCCGACGCAGCCCCAGATGCTGCCCCGGACGTTGCGCCTGACGTTGCGCCTGACGTCGCGCCTGACGTTGCGCCTGACGTTGCGCCTGACGTTGCGCCTGACGTTGCGCCTGACGTTGCGCCTGACGTCGCTCAGGACACGGGTCCAGACGTCGCGCCGGACGCTGGTCCTGACGTCGCGCAGGACACCGGGCCCGACGTCGCGCAGGACACCGGGCCCGACGTCGCGCAGGACACCGGGCCCGACGTCGCGCAGGACACGACCGCGGCCGACACGGGCACGACCGATACGGGCGCCGCGGACGGCGCCACAGACGGCGTGTCGGGCGCGGACGGGCAGGCCGGCTGCGGCGCGAACACCGACTGCGATGACGCCAACGTCTGCACCCACAACGTCTGCGCGAACACGGTCTGCACGTTTCCGCCCGTCAACGACGGCCCCGTCTGTGCAACTGGATTCTGCAAAGCCGGCGCCTGCGTTGCCCCTCCGACGCTGCCCAGTGGCGCCGTGGTGATCACCGAGATTCACTTCAACCCGGCTAAGACCACCGACGCAAATGGCGAGTGGATCGAGGTGTTCAACCCCACCGCGTCGCCGGTGTCGCTCGAGGGCGTGGTGCTCGCTGACAAGTCGACGACGCACACCATCACGACCGCCTACACCGTGCCGCCGCAGGGCTACGGACTGCTCGGCATCAACGGCGACCCCAACGTGAACGGCGGCGTGACGCTGTCGGTCGTCTACAGCAAGATCGCGCTCTCAAACGCCAGCAGCGGTGGGCGAATCGCGCTGCTGAACGCTGACAAGTCCGTGATCGACGAGGTCGTGTATCAGACGACGACCGGCCTGAATGGATGGCCCGGGGACGTCGCGGGCCGCTCCTACCAGCTCAGCCCAGAGTCGCCAAACCTCGCCAATAACCACGAGGGCAAGCGCTGGTGCTGGGGTCGAGAGACGTTCGGCGCGGGCGACCGCGGCTCCCCCGGCAAGCCAAACGGGAGCTGCAAGGCGAGCTGGTGCCGGCTGCAGTGGCCCCTCAGCGCCACCATCAAGGTGGGCGACAAGAGCACAAGCTACGCGCGCGTCTACTTCAAGGGCGTGACCGACCAGAGCGACAAGACCGACGTCGATCCAGATCTCCAGACCTGGGCGGGCTACGGACCGGATGGCTCCAAATCGCCTGAATTGGCGGGCTGGCAGTGGGTGAAGGGCGCTCCGAACGCCGGCTACAGCGCGACCGTCGCCAAAGAGCCGAACAACGACGAATACCAAGCGACGATCAGCCCCGCCGCCGCAGGCACGTACGACACCGCGTGGCGCGTCTCGTGGCGTGGCAGCCAGGACTTTGTGTACTGCGACACGAAGGTGGGCTTGGGATCGGATGGCTCTGAGGACGGCTACGGCGCCGCGAGCGCGGGTGAGCTGAAGGTGACGCAGTAGGGAGCGCAGACGGCCAGCAACGCCGCGGCTCAACCCGTCACTTAGCGCACGCCGGAGGGGTGGGCCCCGCGCACGGCCCGGCCCAGTGGACCGTCGTCTTCGCGCTGCCGTGGAGTGCACCCGCGGCTAACTGGGCGTCGACCTCGACCCGGACCAACTGGCCGGATGCGTGGCAGGGACACTGCACCACGACTGGTATGCCGTCATAGCCAACGAGACCTGGCAGCTCTGGATCGGGTGTCGGGACAACCTTGATGTTGGTGCTTCCCGGCGCGAGCGGTGCGGCCTGGCCTTCGATGAACAACCGCACCGACACCGGCACCGCCGCGCCGGGGGGCATCGCACCCGCGGCCACACGAAAGCTGATCCACAGATGCTGGGCCCCCTGCCATCCCGGTACTATGGGCGCGGCGGCTAGACTGAAGGGCTTGAACCCAGTCCCATCATTGGCGGCGCCGCCGACCCAAAGCGCGGGCGCGGTCGTGTCGTCCGCATCGGTGGCGTCGGCGAGTCCGTCACCGACCGGCGCGTCGCTGTTCGCAGTTGCGCCGCCATCGTCGTCAGGCTGTGCATCGACGGCCGAACCGTCGGGGCTCGCGGTGTCTGCTTCTGGGGCGTCGGCCGGTCCATCGACCGCCGTGTCCGCGTAGCCATCGTGGGGCGCCGCGGCGTCCCCGGCGCGGCTGTCGGCTGAGGGCGTCGCCTTGTCGGCGTCGACGCCGCTGGCGTCTGTTTGGACGCCGCCTGCACACGCGAGCATCGTCACGGCCCAGACGATGACGAGCAGGTGTGTTGGGATGATTCGTGGGTTCATGAGAGGACGGAGGCTTGTTGCGATTGTGTCGAACGCCAGCGCGAATAGGACCGAACCCAGTGCGGACAAGCACCTTAGCACGTGGTCCGGTCTTTCTCTGCGTCTTGGCGGGGAGAGAGCCGCCCTCCAGCCCGATGCTTGATGGTCTCCTGACGCAGATGCTAGCGTACCGTCTACCGGGAGGGCATGTGACGCGTGTGTGGTGCAAATCACTGATTGGCAGCCTCAGCCTACTGCTGTCGGTCGGTTGCGCATCCAACCCGCCAGCATCCGCGGC
>ERZ889078.1369-NODE-1369-length-19476-cov-17.173626_pt1 | contig 19476 bp, 15 predicted proteins | sample MGYA00521266_ERZ889078 | MGnify/ENA primary metagenome ERZ889078 (study PRJEB32303, sample SAMEA104408618) | aquatic metagenome | biome: Brackish water; feature: Pelagic; material: water | place: Baltic Sea | collected 2014-06-16T06:34:00 | depth 76,534 m ...
CCATGGAGCAGAAAGGCATTTCAAAGCTGGTAAGCGTAGATATTCGAAATGGAAATGAAGATCGGATTGTTCATTAGGAGGATGGAAAGGCAGGATGACATTTTTTTCAGGGAAAAAGCGAGAAGGACAAAAGATACAGGTCGGGCCTGAAGATAGTAAGGCAAACGGGCCGGCGACGGCTGGCCAGCTTGACCAAAAAGAGATGGATAGCGGTCAGATGTTGAGCGATGGGCAGGAAGAGAGAAAAGACGGTCTTTTCAGAAGGCTTCGTACCGGACTTTCAAGAACCCGGTCTACTTTTTCTGGAAGAATGGACCGACTTTTCCTGGGCAGGAAGGAGATTACGGAAGATCTCCTTGATGAACTGGAAGAAATCCTTTTTACATCGGATATCGGTGTGGCAACCACTCAGGAACTCATCGCTTCCATGAAGGAAAAAGTGGCCACAAAAGAACTGAAAGATCCTTTGAAACTCAAGAGCGCTCTCAAGGATCAGATCCTCTCCTTTCTGGATATTCCAGAGCCCGGAGTTGCGATGCCCAACCCCGGTGATCCGCTGGTGATTATGGTGGTGGGTGTAAACGGGGTCGGCAAAACAACCACCATAGGAAAAATGGCCAGCCAATTCATTGCCTCGGGCAAGAAGGTTATGCTGGTTGCTGCGGATACATTTCGGGCCGCCGCTGTGGAACAGTTGTCCATCTGGGGGGAAAGAGTCGGCGCAGAGGTGGTGAAGCAAAAGACCGGGTCCGATGCGTCGGCGGTCGTGTTCGATGCCCTGACAGCAGCCAGGGCAAGAAAAACAGATGTCGTTCTTATTGACACGGCAGGTCGGCTCCACACCAAAGTCAATCTGATGGACGAGCTGGAAAAGATTCATCGCGTGGCGGGAAGGAAAATTTCCGGCGCTCCTCACGAAGTCTGGATCGTTCTGGATGCCACCACCGGTCAGAACGCTATTTCACAGGCGGAGGTATTTCACCAGGCCCTGGGGTTGGACGCCATCGTTCTGACCAAGCTGGACGGAACGGCCAAAGGGGGTATTGTCGTAGGAATTTCAAGACAATTGGGCATCCCCATCAAGTTCATCGGCATCGGAGAACAGGTGGACGATCTCAGACCGTTTCATGGCAGGGAGTTTGTGGAGGCGCTGTTTGATTGACGCACATTTAAAGCGCCCGCATCCATTCCTGCCGCAGTCCCACTTCTCCCCTCAGAGCCCTGTCAATCTGGTCAAGGGCATCCTGTTTGCCCTTTGGCAGCCTTGCCTTTATGGGCAGGTAGTTGGAGGCGTGGTTTGAGAAAAAGAGACCGCGACTCAGGTCCGTATATTTGATCATCTCCCTCAATTCCAGAAGCATGCCTTTTTCTGAGGGGAGCTCAAATTCGCCTTTTTGAAACTCATCATGGAGCCTGGTTCCAGGAATGATCATGACTGTCAGGGCCCCCACATAATTGGGGTCCATGGCGCTCAGGAGTCTGCCTGTAGCCTGTGCATGTTCCAGAGACCTTTCTTTTCCCCCGATTCCCAGAAGGACCGTAACAGAAAGCTTGATGCCCGCTTCCCGGACCTTCCTTCCCATGTTGATCAGGTGTTGTGCGCTTGTTCCTTTGCAGATATGCTTCAGCAGTGCCTCGTCCCCGGTTTCAACCCCCATATAGAGGATCCCGAGTCCGTTGTTTTTGAGATCCCGTAACTGCTCGGGGGTTTTCATCCCGATACTCTTTGCGTTGGCATAGGCGCCAACCCGTCTGACCCAAGGTAGATACTCCCGGATTCGGTCGAGTATCCATAGGAGTCTTTTCTGGGGGATGATCAATGCGTCCCCATCCATCAGGAACAGCCTGTCCTGCCTTTTCATATATTTCGAGGCGAAACGGATATCATTCAAAATGACGCCGTCGTCTTTGATGGTAAATCTCTTGTCTTTGTAGGTGCCGCAAAAACTGCATTTATTGTGGGAACAACCTAACGTGACCTGCAGCAGGATGCTGTACGCCTCGCTGGGAGGTCTGATGCACATTCCCTCATAATGCATTTCTTCCGGTTCATCTGTTATTTCCATATGCTTGTACTCCTTTAAACTCTTAGAACTCTGCAAAACACATTCTCTTGCTGAATTCGAGTCGATTTTCACTGGTCCTTTCTTCCGTTTACCCCCCGCAGACTGACTTTCAATGCCTTGAAAGGATGTTTCACCGTGTCCAATACGGCGGTTGCTTCAAAACCGCAGTGAAGCATGCAGTTGGTGCATCGGGGATCTTTGCCGACGCCGTACCTGGACCAGTCAGTGTTATTCATTAATTTTTCAAAGGTGGGTTCGTACTCGTCGTTCAGGAGGTAGCATGGTTTCTGCCACCCGAATATATTGCGTGTGGGAATTCCCCATGGAACACATTCATAATCCTGATTTCCGGCAAGAAAATCCAGAAAAAGGCCGCTGTGATTGAAATCCCAATGACTGTTTTTCCCAAGATGGAAAACCGACCTGAAAAGCTCAATAGATTCTTTGCGCCTGAAGTAACTTTCCTGATCTTTCGCCTTTTCATACTTGAAAGCGGAGGATACGGTCATGGATTCCACTTTGAGAGAAGTAAGAAAATCAAACAGCCGGGCGGCACCCTCGGCCGTTTCCCCCTTGAATAAAGTAGTGTTGGTGGTGACGCGGAATCCACGCGATAGGAGAAAACCTATGGCATCCACCGCTTTTCTGAATGTCCCGGTGAGGCAGACCCTGTCATCGTGCCGTTCATCTAAACCGTCGATATGCACATTGAAGGTGAGGTAGTTGGACGGCGTAAATTCTTCCAAACGTTTTTTGATGAGAAGGGCATTTGTACACAGATAAACGAATTTTTTCCGTGCAGTCAGCCCGTCGACAATTTCAGGAATGTCCGGATGAAGGAGGGGTTCCCCCCCCGCAATACATACAATGGGGGCGCCACATTCTTCCGCAGCCTCCAGACACTCTTCCGTAGACATGACCTTGTTCAGGATTTCAGCAGGGTAATCAATTTTGCCACAACCCTGGCAGCGTAGATTGCAACGAAAGAGCGGTTCCAGCATGAATGTCAGAGGATATCTTTCCTGCCCTCTGAGCCGTCGTTTAAAGATATAGGCGCCGATTCGCGCTTTTTGAATTGCAGGTATTCCCAATGTATCTCCCTTAGTATTTTTGGCTATTCACCTTGTAATATCAAACGGCTTGAAGTTGCTAAGCTAACAGCTAATTGCAGATTTTATTTGTCGCCGCACATCCCGCACATTCGTTTGAGCAGCTCCAGAGAACGTTTCCATGCCTCCGTCATTTCTTCCTCCGGCGGCATTCGGACAAAGATCTTCTCGATTTCCAGACAGGCCTCGGATGGATCTTCGTTTTCAGTGAGGGCCTCCACCAGGCCGATCCTGTTCTGCAGAAAATTCGGCGCCAGTTTTACGGCTTTTCTGAAATGAGTCATTGCTTTTTCAACATCTCCCACGCTCATGGGGAAGGAAGGGGCCCGCAGATAAAGTTCTCCAAGCATCCGGTCCGGACCGCCGTTATCAATGTTAGGGTTCAAGTGCCCCGCAGTCAAGGCCTCGCGCTCGATAACCGGCACCAGTTCAAGCCCCCTGGCGGGATCATTTTCGGCTTCAAGTCCGGTAAGATAAGCCGTGAGATAATGAGCCATTGCATCTTCAGGAAAGGATTCCATGGCGGCTTCCGCCATTCTTCTGCCCCCTTTTGCGTCCGCGAGTTTTTCTGCCCTGTTTTTCCCCTGCCTGGCCAGAAAAGCATAACAGGCGGCGGCTTCCAAGGCTGCCAGAGGGTTTTCCCGGGCTTTCAGGGTAAACTTCTCAGCCTCGCTTCTGGTGCAGGATTCACCCATCACCCGGTTGCTTTCCGTGCCGTGCCTTTCGGTGGGATTCTCATCCTGGCGGATAACATCGTTCCCATGTGAACACGCACCTGTCAGGAAAAGAACAAAAAACAGGAATAGGAATCTACTAAAAACAGGTCTCATCGGCTTTCCCACGTTTGAAGGATGAAAGGTCCTTATTTGCCGGGCCGAACCCTTCGGTTTGAAGCATACGGAGCAGGGATGCCGCATCCGGATCTTTATTCATTCCCATCAGAATTCCGGAAAGGCTGTCCGTCCACTGGTCTGGCTTTCCGAACCATACCACAGGGTCTGAAGGCAGTTCCCGTGATGTGTGTATGATTTTTATTTTATCAAAAATATCGAGAGGTTTTACAGCCTTGTACTGGGCGATGTCCAATACCGCGCCTGCCGCCTTTCCAGCGGCAACCTGGCGCAACGATCGCAAGGGCCGGTAAGTTCCCTTCAGTTGAAACGGCAACTTGTGAACAGGTTCACCAAAGAGGAGGCAAGCCGCAGCGCTTTGTTCGAAAAGCATGTTACCGAAGACCTCGCCCTTCAGGCCTTGCCAATTGTCAGGACCGCTTTTCTGGGTGACGAGGCGCCATCTTTCGGTTGATGAGCCTTCGGGAAGGGTTGAAGCGATTGGAACCATGCCGAAATGTTGGGCCTCATCCGAATAGAAACCAATTCGCACAATACCCCATGCGGGTGGAGTTTTTTCCATGAACTGGAGAGCATCCTCAGGTTTGTTGAAATAATGCCCCTTGACGGAAACCGTATTTCCCAATTTTTTCTGTACGTAAAGAGCCATGGCATCCATAACCGGTTGGGCCTGAACCGGATTACCCGGTTGTCCAGGCTGAATCACGGCAAAATCGAGATCTTTTCCCGAAACCGGATGAGCATTCCAGCAAACCATGAAGCCTGCGACCCATGCGAATAGAAACACCAGCTTCAGTTTATGCAATCTTTTCATTTCCATGAACGAATCCTCTTTTTGGGTCTAAAAAAATGATTATCCATTATTCTTGAGATTTTTCAAGAGTTTCAGGACAGGGGGTAATACTAGAATAGATGCCAGCATACCGGTAAAAGAACCTATTACCATAACCGTTCCCAGCCCTGCCATGCCTCGATGATGGGCGAAGAGCAGTCCTCCGAATCCAATCATGGTCGTGGCGAAGCTGAGTACCACAGCGGTCGGAGTGCTGGTGTTGAAAAGACCTCCGGGTTTTTCTTTTGGATGATAGTTCAGGGGATTCTGGAGCTCTCGCCAACGTGCTAAGAGATGTACCCCTCCGTCTACCCCGATGGCAATGAGGATTGGGATGGCAAAAAAATTTGCCAGGTTAAAGTGGAGGTTAAACCAGCCCATGATTTCAAGCAGCCATAATATGCTGACTCCCAGCGGCAGCATGGTAAGAAAAATATAACCAAAAGATCGGGAATACAGCCACAGAATAATGGTGACCAGGGCGATGGTCAGTACGGCGGCGGAGAGAAAAGTCCTGTGCATCAGGCGGGCAGATTCAAGCACTCCTACCGGGACGCCACTTACTTCAGGGTCGACTGTTCTCAATTCAGACACAAAACGGCCCAGTTTATCGAAATCCCATACATCCTCTTTCGGAATTACCTTGATTTGATATCTGCCGTCTTTTCCTATGTGCAGATTTTTGAGCGAAGGCGGAAGATCTTCAGGGGTCATCTTCCCCGCTTTTAGCCATTTTATCAGCTTATTTATGGAGTTGCTCAGATCCTGGAGCAGGCCCTTTTGCATCCCTTCAAGCAGCGCGACCTTTTCCTTTTCCCCCTGCAGAAGGCTCTGTGCCGAACGAATATTTTTCAGAATCTGATCAATCCGGGAAAGTTCCTTCGTGGCCCCGGAGGCAAACAACTGCTCTTCAAGGGTTTCGAGCGCGGAGGAGAGCCTGGTGAGAGCTTTAATCAACCTGTCCGCATCAGGAGTTCCGGTTATGACCCCGTTTTCCGTGACAGATCCGAGGGCTGCTGCCGCTTTCTGATACAGCTTGGACTTTACAGCCTGTTGTTCAGGGAAGAAATCAAGGATGCTTTCCACCTTATCCACCGTAGGCAGGGCTTGCACGTTCTGCGTAAGCCTTTTTACATCATCCAGACTGTTTGCCGTAAGAATCGCATACCATGTGGATTCCCCCGAAGAATCCATCAGAATTTTTTCATATTCCACCGATTCAAGACCCTGGGCCTGCAGTTCTAATAGATTGTAATTGAATTTCACCCTGAAAAGACCGGGAAGACCGGCTAAGCTGATTGCCGTGAGGATCAGAATGAGCCTCATAGGTTTTCTAAGGAGAGGTTCCAGAAAAGGCATGGCCGTAACTCTGGGTGTGGAGGATGGGAAAAGCTTCTTTTTCCCGGCGATCAACAACATGGCAGGAAGAATGGTCATCATGGAGATCAGGCAGAACAGGACCCCCGTTCCCCCGATGAGACCCAGTTCGGAAAGACCGACAAAATCCGATCCAAGTACGGAGTAAAAAGCACAGACGGAGGTAATGGCACCCAGAATGATGCCGGGTCCTGTTCGAAACATGGATGTCTCGACGGCATCCTCAGGTCCGCCTCCCCCTTTGCTGGCCTCGACGTAGCGTATGACGACGTGTATGCCGAAATCTACCCCAATGCCGACCAGGACCAGGGCAAACACAATGGAAAGCAGGTTCAGACTCCCGACGGTAACCGTGGCAAAACCAAAGCTCCAGGCCATGGCTATTAACAGGCACAGCAGAACAAGAAAAGGTCTGAGCCAACCATGGAGAATGACCATGAAAAGGAGGCCAACGAGAACAATGGCAACAATGGCGGCCATGGTCATGTCGCTGTTGGTTGTTTCCATTTCATCCGCCTGAAGCACGGGTCTTCCTGTAAGGCCTGCAGCGACGGATGGGAATTCAGCCTTTGTGTCACGGATGGCCTGGCGAACCATCTGGAGAGGTTTGCGAATGACATCCATGGTTCCATAATTTTTGACGGGAAGCAGGCGCATGATAAGAAGTTTGCCGTTGGATGTGAAGAAATAGCGTTTTGTGGATTGAGAAAACTCCTCGAGCGGACGGTACCGGCTGTCTTTCTGTAGAATTCCGTCCATGTTTTTGAGAAGCCCTCCAAGAGTTCCCAGGCCCTTTTCCATCATGGCAGGATCCATATCCTGAAAATTTCCACCCCCTTGGGTAAAGAGCTCACTGATCAGATCAAAGAAACCGGCCAGGGTTGCATCTCTGAGCCATCGTTGGATGTAAGGGGCCAGCGAGATAATGGTAGCGGAGAGCTTTTCTGCTTCATTCAGTGAAGTGAAAAACAGTGCATGGTCGCCAATGTCTGTTTCTGAAACACAGTAGTAAACGGCGCTGATGAGTTCCGGATGAACGGAGAGCCTACTGTTCAGGGTTTCTGCAAATTGTGCGGCCGTTTTTTGACCCTTTTCGGTGCCCCCGGTTTTTATCACCACATAGAGATATTCCTGGTCTCCGAAGTTTCTGATATGTTCCAGATACCTTTCATGATATGGGAGACTGGATGAAACGAGACTGTCCTGATTGCTGTTGAGCTGCAGGAAGAAGAAGGCACAGGCAGCGGATGCCACGGCCAGGAAAATTCCGGTTCCTATGACAAAATACGGATAGGAGGAAACCGTCTTCCAAAGGATGGTTATGATGGTATTCTTTACGCGCCTTATTGTTTGCATCTAACTTTCGATCCTCGGTATTTTCCCGAGATGGTAGAATTTTATCGGGGGATTATACCCAACCGATTAGTTAATGGCAACGAAAAGCTGGAGATTGCGGCAATTCTCAGACCCATAAAACTCATAATGAGAAGTGTGTTGGGGGGTGTGCCATTTTAGGGCCTGCTGGGGATAAGTAAACCGGTATTTTTATGCTTCACTTGGCTTAAAAAAGTCTTATAATAATGGGATTGTGTAAAAAGAACACAGAAGTGATTTATGCTTCCGATGGGGAAAAGTTTCTCGCAGACGGATGGTGTTGAATCTTCCTTGTGTGACTTTTAGGAGAGAAGAGGTTTCAGGGAGAAAGGAAGATGGGGAAGGAAGATAAAACCAGAGGGAACTTGGGCAGGATATTCGAGGAATACGGGAGATTGAGAGATGAGATCCTGTTTGACAGGGTCCATGATATTTTCACCGAAGATCCGGATGACTATCGTTCCAGACTGCAAGAGGTTGGTTTTGGATGGTTTGATGATTACGATTCAGAAGAAGAGCAGGAAGGAAAAGCTGTGCCTTTGAACGGGAACCAGCGACTTCTCGTGGAATACTTTAAAGGAAATTCAGTTCCGTCGGAAGGGGTTCTGGAAGTCTTTCTGAAAGAAAAATATGCGGAGGATCCGAACCTTCCGCTCTTGAGGAAGTATTTCAGAAAAGGAAATATCTATCTGAAAGCGCTTCTGCTGTTTGGGATTCAAAGATGTCCCGTTGATCCGGGGCTGCTGGACGACCTTGCGTTTTTTCACAGCTTTCACGGTATGCTTGGCGAGCTGATCCAAATGTATATGAGAGCGTGCAGGTTGGAGCAGGATACTGAAACGTTCAGGATACTGGCTGAGGATTTTTACTGTAACACCATTGAAGATGGATTTGATGCCCTGTATGAATTGAGGCAGGAATTTGATAGCAATGGCCCGAAAGGGGCCATCGTCGCCGAGTTAGCCGAGGGTCAACGCTGGTCGGACTAATTTTGAGATCTTCAAAGGGCAGATTCTATTTCCCCGGCTGTCATTACAGCTGCTTTCCGGGGGTCGGCAGCATCTCGGATCGGTCTACCGATGACAATGTAATCGGCTCCTGCTCTTATGGCCTGTGCCGGGGTGACCACCCTTTTCTGGTCATCTTTATCGACCATAGACCAGGCAGGGCGAATACCCGGGGTTACGGCAATCAGATTCCGGCTGACCTCTCTTTTTACCATGCTCACTTCATGACCGGAACAAACAATTCCATGACACCCAGCCTCCAAGGCCATGCGCGCCCTTAAGAGCACGAGAGCGGAAATATCCTCTACGTATTGCCTGTGGTACCCGAGGGCTTCAAGTTTGTCCTGGTCCAGGCTTGTAAGGACGGTAATCGCCAGTATTTTCGTGTTTCCCTGATTGTTCTCAGCCACATCCCTGAGCACCTCTTTCCCTTCGTCGCAATGAACCGTGACAAACTGAGGCTGGTGGGCACTTGCCGCCATGAAGGCTCGTTTGACAGTAGCCGGGATATCGTGGAGTTTAAGATCCAGAAAAATCCCAGCCTCGGTTACGTTATGTATCTCTTTAAGGATTTCCGGTCCATGGGCGATGAATAATTCCAGTCCCACTTTAAATATTCCCACGTGATCTTTTAAGAGTTCCACGTAGGAAAGGGCTTCGCGGTGATCGCTGAAATCAAGTGGGAACACAATGTAGTCTTTCGGCTTTTTCATGAAATACCCCCGGTCCTTTAATTATTTGGTTCTGCTCTGTTAAACGACAAGAAAGTGTCGTATCCCTTTAAGTGAGACCTGACAAGCCATGCAACAATGTTCCGATAGAAGCAAAAAAAAGATGGACACTTTTTACTAAAAACACTATATTGCCGGAAAATTCTTCACGGGCCACCGTAGCTCAGTTGGTAGAGCACCTCACTCGTAATGAGGATGTCTGCGGTTCGATTCCGCACGGTGGCTCCAGCTTTTTTCTATTTTGTGCGGGTTGTTTTTCAAGGAGATTCCGATGTCTGAAGTGCTGGAATATTTTGTCTGCGACAGCTGTTCCAATAAAGATTTTGTCCCTATTCATAACTTCGGGGTCCGGTTTCATAGCGTCAACTTCTCTGATGAGCTGATATACGATAAAATTTTCGAAGAAAAATTTCAATGCACAGAATGTCTCAAAGTATTTTCGAAGATCGATATTGAAGCTGGTCTCGTAAATCTGCGCATAAAACGACGAAAGATTTGATGGCCTTGAGATTGCGCAGGAGAAGCGTCCTGCTGTCATACGCTTATTTCATATTGCTCCAGATGGAAATTTTTATTCCCCGTAATAATGATGCGCCTTCCTGTCCTTTTCTCTAAATCAATAATGGTTTTTTGTTCTTCTTCCCTTAGGTTTTTTTCGATTTCCGGATGGACTATCAGAAAAATGCTGCCATCCTCCGGTTCTGCAAATTCTCTTTCCAGTTCTCTGAATATTTCATAGGAGATGGTCTTTGCCGATTTGAGGGTTCCCCGGCCATCACAATAATTACAGTTTTCAGTCATAAGCCGGTTCAAACTTGCCCTTGTCCTCTTACGGGTCATTTCAATCAGGCCTAAGTCCGACATGGGAAGGATGTTGCTCTTCGCTTTGTCTTTGCTCAGGGCTTCTTTGAGCGCCATGAAAATACGCTGACGATTCTGGCTCTTCTCCATGTCGATAAAGTCAATAACGATGATTCCGCCGATGTTTCTGAATCGTAACTGATAGGCTATCTCTTTTACTGCTTCAAGATTTGTTTTCAAAATGGTTTCTTCCAGGTTTCGTTTCCCCACATAACTGCCTGTATTCACATCAATGGATGTAAGGGCTTCTGTAAGTTCTATGACGATATATCCACCTGATTTAAGCCATATTTTATTCCCCAGTGCTCTGGGGATTTCCATCTCTATTCCGAAGGCATCAAAGATGGGATCCGCTCCTTCATAAAGCTCCACGGAATATTTCAGTTTGGGTGCAAAAGTCTCTATGAACGCCATAACGTCTTCATAAGCCTGTTCCGAGTCTATGATAAGCCTGTCTACTTCTCTTGTAAAAAGATCGCGGACCGCTCTGAGCGAAATGGAGAGGTCTTTATAGAGCAGGCTCGGATTTGTTCCTTTTTTCATTTTTTCATTGGTATTTTCCCAGAGTTTCAAAAGAAAATCCATTTCAGCGGTAAATTTCTCTTTGCTGCAGTCTTCCCCTACTGTCCTGACGATAAAACCCATATCCCCGGGTCGTATTTCCTGGATGATTTTTCTCAAACGCTCACTTTCTTCTCTGGACTCAATTCTTCGGGATATTCCGATGTGGTCTACCGTGGGCATAAGAACAAGGTGTCTGCCCGGAAGAGAAATATGTGAGGTAAGTCGTGCGCCTTTTCTTCCCAGAGGTTCCTTTGCCACCTGCACCATGATGCTCTGGCCTTCACTGAGAAGTTCCTCGATGTGAAAAGCATGTCCACCCTGATGATATGTCCCGGATCCGTCATCAACGTCCTTGACGTTCTGATCTCCGGCACTGCTTTCCAGCATTAATTTCTCGATATCTGAAAAATCTTTATAAACATCAGATACATATAGGAATGCACTCCGGTCAAGCCCAATGTCAATGAATGCTGCCTGCATGCCGGGGAGGACCCTGGCAACCTTTCCACGGTAGATGTTGCCCATCAATTCCTGGCCCTCATCCCTCTCAATATGGAGTTCTGCGACCAGGCCGTTTTCCACCAAGGCAACTCTTGTTTCGTAAGGTCTGGCGTTGATAATGAGCTCACTTGCCATGAAAATATTTCCTCCTCTCCTGTTTCCTTAAAGCCTGCGGGCATTTGTTTCGAAAGGCGCAAAGCTGACGACCGGTATTATTCGAGGATCTGGCCGGTCTTTACCGTTTCCATCAAAAGGGCGTCTTCATCCTTTAAACGGAATATCGCTTTTAGAATTTCTGTCGGTCTCAATCCTCTCTCAGTCGTATGTTTTATGCTCATCTTTATTTTGTCGTCCGCAACAAGCGAGAGGGAGCTCACAAGCGGACGTGCATCTATAACCTGTTCGCCTTTCTTATCCATTTTGAAAACAGGGAATTTTTCTGATTTCAGAAATTGGCTTATAAAATCCTCTTCAAATTGTATCCCAAACGCGGAAATAAGGAATTGACTTTCTTTCAAACGTGGCTTTTTTTCGTTTGCACCCACTTTTATCACTCGGATAACGGCCATTTCTTCCGGGAGCTGCCTGTTTAATTTTTCCTGAATCGCATCCATATCTTCCTGCCCCTGTATCATCAGTTCGATGTCCAGCACTTCTTCCAGACTGGCAGTCCCTACCGGCAAGGCGGAATAGAAAGATATCTTCGGCATTGGATGAAAGCCCTGGGAATAATTCATTTCAAGCTCTGCCCTCCTGAAAGCCCTGATAAACATTCGGACAATTTCCAGATGCCCCAGGTGCCTGAGAGAACCGGTCTTTTTGAAAGTAATCCGATATTTTTCTGGAAGCTCAGGAGCAAAGTCGGTAGTTCTTTCCGGCACAGAGGGCAGGTTCTGTTCATTATGGAGTACGGGATCAACGGTCTGATGATCGCATACGCCGCATTCCAGACATTTTTTTCTGCAATCGGGCGTCAATATGGCTTCGGTTGCCCTTTTCAACTCTTCCCTTAAAAACCTCTTTTCAACGCCTGAGTCAATATGGTCCCATGGCAGGACATCCTGAAAACTTCTCTTCCGGTGTAAATAGAAATCGGGGTCTATTCCGGTTCTGGAAAATGCCTCTTCCCAAAGGTCCATGCGGAATTGCTCACTCCAGGCGTCAAAACGTGCTCCGAGTTTCCATGCTTCCCATACAGCCTTTGCGAGTTTCCTGTCTCCTCTCGCAAAAACGCCCTCCAGCCAGCTTAATTCAGGCTGGTTCCATTTAACCTTAAACCTTCCTCCGTGCAAACCTTGCTGAATCATTCTTATTTTTCTGCGGCTTTCAGCTAAGGATATCTGGGGCGCCCACATGAAAGGCGTGTGAGATTTTGGTACAAAGGTCGAAATGCTCACATGCAGAACGGCCCTTTTCTGTTTTTTTCCTGCTAACCCCGCAACTTTTTTGGCCAGGAGTATGATATCCCTGATATCCTCATCCTGTTCAAAGGGCAGCCCGATCATGAAGTAGATTTTTATCAGTTTCCATCCTGATTCATACACTCTTTGAGCGGTTTTGAGTATATCTTCCTCGGTGAGACCTTTGTTGATCATTTTTCTGAGCCTGTCACTGCCCGCTTCAACCGCCAGTGTAAAACCTGTCTTTCGAACCCTCTTTATCTGTTCCATCATTTGCTTATCGACGGAATCCATTCTCAGGGAAGGGAGACTTACTGCGATTTTGTCCCTGGAGTATCTGTCCATAAGGCCTTTGAGCAAGACCCCTATACAGCTGTAATCCCCGGAGCTGAGGGACAAAAGAGAGAGGTCTTCATAGCCTGTCAAACGGAGGGTGTTTTCGGCTATTTTCAGAATCGATTCGAGACTTCTTTCCCGTACCGGGCGATATATCATCCCTGCCTGACAGAACCTGCATCCCCTGGTACATCCACGGGCGATTTCCACGGAAACACGATCATGGGCGGGTTCGGTGAATGGCACAATCTGCCGTTCGGGGTAGGGATAGGCATCGATATCGGGCAGGATCGCCTTCCTTACGCTGTCATACCCCTGTACGGAGGATTCAACGGAGCGGATATCTCCGCTATCGGCATATTGTATCTGGAAAAAAGAAGGGATGTATACGCCATCTATGACGAGCATCTCTCGGAGCAGATTTTTCCTGTCATGGCGTTTTTGATTCTTTGATTTTCGAACGGTCCTGCATATATCAAGCACTGCCGCTTCACCGTCTCCAATAACCATCAAATCAAAAAAGTCGGCTACCGGTTCAGGGTTGAAACAGGCCGGCCCCCCTGCGATAAGGAGAGGGTTCTCGCTGTCTCTTTCCGAGGCTAAAAAAGGTATCCCCGAGAGATCCAGGATGTTCAGTAAATTTGTATAACACAACTCATGCTGAATGCTGAATCCAACGATGTCAAAATCTGAAAGGGGCCGGTAGGATTCCAGAGAGGCAAGGGGAATTTTCTCCCGCCTCAAGGCTTCTTCCATGTCTGTCCATGGAGAAAACACCCTTTCGCACGCTATCCATGGCTCCTTGTTCAGCAGGTTATAGAGGATCTTTAATCCCAGGTGGGACATGCCGATTTCGTAGGTATCCGGAAATACGAGTGCGATGGATACCTCTGTTTTAGAAAGGTTTTTTTTTATGGCATTTACCTCGTTTCCGAGGTAACGACCGGGGCGTCTAATTTTTGAAAACCAGGGTTGATCCATAACGGACATGATTTCTTCCACAATAAAATAGTTTTTGGGACACAGATTTCCGCAGATAGGCGCGGATAATTATTTAAGGATGTCAAAACTACGTATAACCTGCGTTTATCAGCGTCCAAATTTTTTTCTTGAACAGTATAAAAAAATACCCAGACTTCAGGATTCGGAGATGTTCATGCCTAAAGGGAGCAGGATGGTAATCTCAGCGCCCCCTTCCGGATGGTTTCCCCCATAAATGTTTCCATGAAGTCTGTCCATAATTCTTCTTACAATGGCAAGTCCCAGTCCTGATCCCGCTTTCTTGGTTGTGAAAAAGGGCATAAACAGATGAGAGAATCCCTCTTCATCAAAACCCCTGCCCGTATCGCGAATAACAATCCTGATTCCTTCCGCCTCCTTTTCCGAAAGCAGCTTCGCCGGAGAGGTTTCGATGTGCAGTTCGCCGCCGTTTTCCATGGCATCTACAGCATTAATAAAGAGATTCCATAATACCTGTCTGATCTGATCCGGATCTGATTCAATGATTGTATGCGGGTGTGTTTTTGTAAAGATCTTTATGTTTTTGTTCCAGTGCCGGCTGTTCTGAATGAGCTCCAAAGATTCCATGATCAGCTTGTTCAGGGAAATGCTTTTAACCCTTGATTCGCCAGGTCTTGCAAATAGTAAGAAATCGTTCACGAGACGGTTGAGCCGGTCAATTTCCCTGGAAATAATGTCAATCAGCCGATTGTTGAGATCGTTTGGTGCGATTTCATCTTTCAGTATTTCAATAGACCCGCTTATGGAGGCCATGGGATTGCGTATCTCATGGGCTATGCCTGCCGCCAGTTCTCCCACGAGGGCCAGACCTTCCACCCTCTTTTTTTCCTCTTCTATCTTTTTGATCTGTGTTACATCCTGAAATACAAGGATGCGGCCTTTTGGTTTGCCTGATATCTGTTTGAGAGAAGATATATATAGCCTCAGGTGGGTTATATATCCATCCGATCTTAAAAAATCAAGATCCGCCATTTCAGAGTCTTTATATGTTTTGTCTTCAGTGTGTTGCGATGCATTGCGCAAATACGTTTCCACTGAAGGGAGAATTTCATAAACAGGACGTTCGAATGCCAGGTAGGCCTTTTTTTCAAACATCTCCTCTGCCGCCGGGTTAAAGAGAATAACGTTATCATTATTGTCAAGGACAATAAGCCCAGAGGCAACGCTGTTAATAATGCTCTTCTGAAGAAACTCCAGCTGACCGAGATCCTCCTTCGTTGTTTGTAGTTCAATGCGACTTCTTTTGACCTGTTCTGCGAGGAGGCCACTCAGATACCCCGCGAGAAAGAAACCTCCGATATTGATTAACACGGTGAAGAAAAGGTAGGCGCTGTTAGGGAGTTCCGGCTGGATTATTTTGCTTCCAAGCGGGTGAATCACTCCGTAATACTGTAGATCAATGACCAGGCCATACAGGATGCTGCTGCTGGAAGCCGTGATGACTCCCCCTTTCTTATCAAGAATGATGCTTCCAGTGATGATGGAAAGTACATAAAGAAAGGAAAAGATGCTTTCAATTCCCCCTGAGATATAAATGAGAACGGTGATGAAAACAGTGTCTAATAAAAGCTGTATATAGGCCAGAAGGGAGAGGTCCTGTAGCTTTTTTAATAAATAAGCATAAAGAATGCTGATTAAATATACTGAGGCTAAAAGGATATAATAGGAGATATTGACATCTGCCTGCAGGTTCTGGAATTCTTTGACCTGTATGAGAAGGGATGTCCCCAGGATGAGGGATATGAACAGGACTCTGAAGAACATCAGAATCCTGAGACGTTCGAAGAGTGCCAGGCGGAAGCTGTAGTGATCAGGGCCGGTTATTGCGGCTCTAGCTTCCAATGGCTGCAGCCATTTTGAAAATGGGAAGGTACATCGCAATCACAAGCCCACCGACTATGCCGCCAAGACCAACCATCAGCAGCGGTTCCAGCATAGCGGTCAGGGCATCCACGGCTGCATCCACCTCGTCCTCATAGAAATCCGCAATTTTCGAGAGCATGGTGTCAAGGGCGCCTGTTGCTTCTCCCACCGAGATCATCTGGACAACCATTCTGGGGAAAATATCGTTTTCCGATAACGGTTCGGCGATGGTCTGGCCTTCAGCGATACTGGACCGGACTTCCAGGATAATTTCTTCCAGGATTACATTGCCTGAGGTCTTGGCTACGATTTCCATGGCTGAAATAATCGGTACCCCACTGCTGATCATTGTTCCCAGGGTTCTCGTGAAACGTGCCACTGCCGCTTTTTTCAGAAGCTGGCCAATAACCGGCAGTTTCAGAAGCAAAGCATCGATAGTTTTAGCTCCGGATTTTGTTTTTTTGTACGTCTTGAAAAGAAAAACTAAAGCGATAAAGGCGCCCACCATATAAAGAATATTGCCCTTTATAAAACGGCTCATGTCCACGACTATCTGAGTCGGCACCGGCAGTGCGGCCCCAAAATCCTTAAACATTTCTTCAAAAACGGGAATAACGAAAATAAGGATTATTGAAATGACTACGATTGCTACTGCGACTACGACTGCCGGGTAAGTCATTGCGCCCTTGATCTGCGACTTTAACTTCTGCGCTTTTTCAATGTAGGTTGCCAGACGTTGGAGAATGACGTCTAAAATACCACCTACCTCGCCTGCAGCAATCAGGTGAACGAAGAGTTTATCAAAGACCTTGGGGTGTTTTTCCATGGCTTCCGCCAGGCTGAGGCCCCCTTCAACATCACTGACAATTGCTTTGAGGACGGTTTTGAAGGTGCTGTTTTCAGACTGTTCCGCAAGGATGGTCAGTCCCTGTACAATGGGGAGCCCGGCATCAATCATTGTGGAAAACTGTCTGGTAAATATGACAATATCCTTGCTGGTGATTTTGGGCTGCATGAAAGAGACATTGGCAAATATGTCTTTTGGCTTGGGCTTGAGCTTCTTAATGGTCAGATTACGCCGTTTAAGCTGAAACCGGGCCATTTTATCATCAGCAGCATCCAGTTCGCCTTTGATTGTTCGCCCTTTTTTTGTTTTTGCAACCCACGTATAAATTGGCATTTTGGTCCGGGCCTCCTGATATGCCCTCTGGTACACAGAGAATGAAACCAAGGGTTCAGCTGTTTTTCACAATTGAAATAAATGGTTACCAGAGAATAGAGCGTTTAAGGCTTTCTGTCAAGCAATCTGTATGCCTTGCAGCAATTCCCTTTATGGGTTTTATGGGGCTGAGACTATTGGAGAAAAGTCATAATGGCCATTGCCGGCTGATAATATTCTTGACAACCTGTATGAATTAAATGATATATGATTGTTTTGTCAAAAGCTGTTTACCGTTTACGATTTCAGGGGGGTTCCGGTGGGATCTTCCTGCAATTTTTCGGATGTCTCGAAAACCCGGAAAAATGGCTATCCCATAAGAAGAGGAAAGAACTAAATTTTTTATCAAGGAGGTACTGAAAGTGAGCAATGTTACTGCCCCTATGGGGGGTAAAGTTATTAATGTAATGGTGAAAGTTGGCGATGTAGTGAATGAAGGTGACGAAGTGGTCATTCTGGAAGCAATGAAGATGGAACTTCCCATCGTTGCTGAAGCCTCAGGTACGGTAAAAGAGGTCAAATGCGGCAATGGCGATACGGTTGAGGCTGAAGGCGTACTGGTTGTCCTTGAGTAAGCAGCGTTGTCGGCCTGCCGTTCCTTGGGCAGTGAAAAAGATACACCATCCGACGTTTCTTTTCATCTGTTTTCGTCTGCTTTACCATTCAGACGTCCTTGGAGCTGAGTGGGTCTTTCGTCGCCAAGTTGAAGAAAGGGCGGGCTGATTCAGCTCTTTACAATAATTTATTCTATTTCCCTATAATATTTAACGAGATCTGTTTTACGCTCAGGAGGTGAGTTTTTGGAGGCCCTGCATGGATATTGAAGACAAGATCAGGGAATTGGAAAGAAGGAATCAGGAAGCAGAGCTGGGAGGTGGTCAGAAAAGAATCGACCAGCAGCATGCCAAAGGCAAGATGACTGCGAGAGAGAGGATTCATTATCTTCTCGATAAAGGCAGTTTTGAGGAGGTGGATAAATTTGTTCTCCACCGATGCAATGACTTTGGGATGGACAAGATGAAGATTCCCGGAGATGGCGTGGTAACCGGCTATGGAACCATCAACGGGAGGCAAATCTTTATTTTTTCGCAGGATTTTACCGTATTTGGAGGTTCTTTGAGCGGACCGTTCGGCGAGAAAGTCTGCAAGATCATGGACCTTGCTTTAAAGAATGGGGCGCCGGTTATCGGACTGAATGATTCCGGCGGTGCAAGGATACAGGAGGGGGTTGTCAGCCTCGGGAGTTACGGCGAAATTTTCAAGAGAAATGTCTGGTCCTCCGGGGTTGTTCCTCAGATATCCGTAATCATGGGACCCTGCGCAGGAGGCGCCGTATATTCGCCTGCCATTACGGATTTCACCATTATGGTGAAGAAGACGAGTAATATGTTCATTACCGGTCCCCAGGTGATCAAAGCGGTGACCTCAGAGGAAGTGAGCGCTGAAGAACTTGGGGGGGCACTCACCCATAATACGAAAAGCGGGGTGGCGCATTTCGCAGAAGAGTCCGATCAGGATGCCCTTGACAGGGTGAAAGAGATCCTGCAGTTCCTTCCCCAGAATTTCAGGGAAACAACACCTGCTGTAACCTGCACGGACGATCCTGACCGCAAGGACAAATCTCTCAATAAAGTTGTGCCGACCAACCCCAGAATCCCTTACGACATTCGGGATATCATTCACACGGTCCTTGATGACAAACAATTCCTGGAAATTCAGAAACATTATGCAACCAACATGGTTATCGGTTTTGGACGTCTGAACGGTATCGCTGTGGGCATCGTTGCAAACCAGCCCAAGTTTCTTGCCGGATGTCTGGATATTAATGCTTCCATGAAATGTTCCAGATTCGTTCGCACGTGCGATTGTTTCAATATTCCCCTTGTTACCTTCGTTGATGTTCCGGGGTTTCTTCCCGGGGTCAACCAGGAGTATGGAGGCATTATCAAACATGGCGCCAAAATCATCTACGCGTACTGCGAAGCAACTGTTCCCAAGATTACGGTAGTGACGCGCAAGGCGTACGGAGGCGCCTACGATGTCATGTCCAGCAAGCACCATGGCGGAGATATCAATTACGCCTATCCCACGGCTGAAATCGCTGTCATGGGACCTGAAGGAGCAGTGAATATTATTTTTCGAAAAGAAATTGAAAAATCTGAAGATCCGCAGGCGACAAGAGCGCGATTAGTGGAAGAGTACAGGAGCAATTTTGCCAGCCCTTTTAAGGCGGCGGAGCTTGGGTATATAGACCAGATCATTTTTCCTGAGAATACCAGACCCCGGTTGATAAAGGCTCTGATGATGCTCAGGAACAAAAGGGATAGTATACCGGAAAGAAAGCATGGCAATATCCCTCTTTGAT